>Ga0214921_10000061_pt1 | contig 199619 bp, 272 predicted proteins | sample LL1505_MetaG_FD_177992 | JGI IMG/M metagenome (GOLD analysis project Ga0214921, IMG submission 177992) | Freshwater microbial communities from Lake Lanier, Atlanta, Georgia, United States - LL-1505 | ecosystem: Environmental > Aquatic > Freshwater > Lake | place: USA: Georgia | collected... | reverse complement strand
GCTCCAGTTCCAATAGATGCAATTGCACCTTGAAGAGAAGTTGCAATCTGTTGCTTTGTAGGAGCTTGCTCTAATATACTATTAACATATCTATCAAATTTATTCATTTGATTATTTATTCAAATAAGGTATAATAATTTAATATGAGATATGCAATAACTAAAACTTATGATGCAGATATAGATATAGATAACCCATACATAAACAAAGTACCTAGTTTTAATGTTATTGATTTAAAAAACGATCTTCAGGTTATGGACACATTTTATACCCAAGAGGCTGCTGAGAGATATATGAGAGATGTTATTGATGAAACAAGAACTAGAGCAAAAACTGTATAGCGACTTTCCCAAGTTGTTTGCACAAAAAGATGAAGACATGAGTGTGACCTGCATGTGTTGGGGCATTGAATGTCCGGATGAATGGTTTGATGTGATATATGCTGCTTGTCAATGTATTCAAACCATGACTGACAATAATAAACATATTTCTGACAAATACCCTCAAGTAGAATTTACTCAGGTAAAAGAAAAGTTTGGTTTGTTGTGTATGTATAATAATGTAAACTCTGGTTATGTTAATGGTGTGATTGACATGGCAAATGCTATGATTAGATATATACCCGTTAAAAGGAGAAAAAAACTATGAGAACATGGAGTGCAACATTTCTGGCTTGTTTTGTCATGGGGCTTTTTGCTTATGTGACTTTCATTAAAGAAAATCCTGTAAGCGGTTGGTGGTGGGCATTGGCAGTATTTTTTCTTATTCAAATCATATTACATGATGCAGTAGAGGATTATAACGATGAGGATACGGATGAAGAAGATTCTGGAAATTCTGAAACCAAATAATATAAACAAACCAGAATTAAACCTTCAAACCGTTCTTTGCAAACGGGCAACTGATTATTTGCCGTGGGGAAAGGTGAAACGTTGGGAAAACGAAAAAGAAGATTATCCTGATTGCAGTTGTGGATGCAAACATTTCAGACCTTTATATAATATAAAAACACAGATTGACTGCGATTATGGAGTTTGTACCAATATCAAATCTGCCCGTTGCGGATTATTGACTTTTGAGCATCAAGCCGGTAAAGATTGTTTTGAAAAGCAATAGTTAGTTTTCCAAAATATCATCCACACCATCTTTATCCTTGTCGTGATATTCACTAGGATCCCTGACAAACACTTGTTTGGCTTGTAAAAATTCTTCAGTTTCCTGTACTTCTTTGGTGTAATAATCATCAAGATTTTCATTGTCTTTTGAAAAAAGAAACTTACAAACAGCCAAAAATACACATCCAAGTATTCCAATACCGATTAAAAAGTATTCCCAGCCCATATTAATATTTATATTATTTCTTGCTGTAACTGCTGATACCACCAATACCACCCAATTTCTTTAAAGCTGCAGCTGCCACCGTCCCTTTGGGTTGAACACCATGTATCAACAATGCAAACGGTTCGTTGTTTTCATATGCCATATGGTCATCATGATCAACCACCAAACCTTTTTCTCGACCAAGCTTTTCCTGCCAATATTTGGGCAACACATAATTTTCAGCTTCTTCATTACTGAATACAACTACTGAATATTTTAAATTATTATCCATGATCAATTTGTCATGTTTGCTTCCTAAAGATGCTGTCAGGATAAGATTGTTTGGTATTTGATCTTTTAAAGCAACCCAATAAGGAATGCTTTTGGTATAAGCATAAAATTTTATATTGGGCATGCGCTCCGCCACTTTGATCCAAGCTTGCAGATATTGCAGGTTAAAAAAGTCTCCACTGCTATGAATACGGAAAATCTTTTCCCGCATAGGTATTTTAGCTTGAATAGAATCTACGATCAAATCTGCCATTTCATCCGATGTTTTTTTGGAAAGAAGCAGATCAAAATTATTATGGCGTTGATTTCTTGTGTTGGAATAAACAGCTTCTTGTGAAGCGGCATAGCAACGATACTCATCTTCACCTTTTTCACCTTCTTTGATTTTACCTGTTTCCCGATCTGCTTTGCTCAAGCATTTGTCAGCAAATGGACAAGTATAACCAGCCGGAAGATTCAGGTTATAAAACGGTATTTTACTATTCGGTTTAGAAATGCTGAGTAGTGTACAATCGTTCTCAGACGAGAATGTATCCTCATTAATAGCCAAATAATTTTTATATAATAATTGTTCGAACCTCACCTTATTATTTAGTTATTTTGTAAATAATTAATAATGAAAAAGTTTTTGTTAATAATAGGTTTTGCATGCTTATGTCATGCTGAACCAGAAAATCTTTACTCATGGAAAGTGATAAAAGCCGTGGATGGCGATACTGTGGAAGTGCAGGTAGACTTTTTACCAGTTGAACTGAGTAATCATTTATATATCAGGGTATATGGTGTGGATACACCAGAAAAAGGATGGAGGGCGCAAGATGATCATGAAAGAAAGATGGGAGAACAGGCCAGTTCTTTCACAAAGAATCTTTTGCAAAATGCCAAAGATGTTAAAATTAAAGTGTTATCCTGGGACAAGTATGGAGGAAGATTGCTGGGCGATGTTATAATGGACGGTAAAAGTCTTCGACAACTACTATTGGAAAACAAATATGCCCGGGAATATTACGGAGACAAAAAACAAAACTGGGATGATTATGACAACAATAAATGAACCTTTATCATCATTTGATAATGATGAATATGCTGAAGATCTGAACGATTATTTTAGCGATAATCCTTATAAGAAATTATATAAGGATATCAGTTAACATATCCACCCACCCGTAAATCCTGGGAATCTTCAATCATTCCCGGACCCATTCTTTTTTTGAAATTACCGGTTGTAGAACAGCCAGCCAATGCAAAAGTCAAAGCCAGCACCATCCATCTCATTTTTGAATTTGAGAGCCAGGAGGTGCATAAGCTTCCACAGGAAGATTTTCTCCGATATAGCCAATTTGCATTTCTGTTTTGGTTTTGGAATCTATCCCAAAGATTTCCCAACCACCATCTTTGTGTTTTTTTACCTTAAATGTTTCACTCATGATTCTTTTATAAACTATTAAGATATAATGTCAATAGCCTTGAAACATGAATAAAATATATAAATAACCAAGTGGATCATATCAAGGTAGTTTTAGATAAACGAATACCCATTAATCTTATACAAGATGTTAATGGTCAAAATGTTATATTTTGTAAAAGCTTTAGAGATGAACTATTTGAAACAGGCAATTTTAGCACAAAAGACAAAGATTTTGTACATAAATACGTAACTGAAAACAATAAAAAATATATTATTACGGATGTTACTACTCCGGATGGTCAAACATACAAAAATGTAAAGTTTCAGGTAATTTTAAATGAAAAAGGAGAAACCCCAGTTTCAACCTTTAATCCAAAAGGTGAAACATCTGTTGCGGATTCATTCAAGCTTCCTGAAAAGAAACAACTGATAGTTGAAACCAGTAAAGCACAGGTCAAATCTGCAAAACCCTTGGATGTTTCTGAAAGCATAAACAAAATAAAACAGGATCAGGAATATATCCGGAAAGCAAAACAACTTGAGCAGAGTCTGATTGAGGAAAAAGCAAGACTTGTTAAAGAAAGAAAAGAGCTGGAAGAGCAAAAACAGATTGTAAAAAATGAAAGAATCATAGAAGAGAAGATTAATGATTATAAGCAAAGTCTTCTTCAAGAATTTTTAAATGTTTCAGAAAAACAAGAAAACACAATCAAAGAAAAGCTTAGTATAAATCTAAAGAATTTTGAAAATGAATTGGATGAGCAAAAACAAATTCATGGTAAGGATATCAAAATAGTATTGGAAGATTTTAACAGAAAAAATCTTGAAAAATTACAAAAAATTCTGGATACAAATTTAAAAACCAAACAAGATATAATTGACGAAAAAATTCAAGATTACAACGATTCTATACAAAGTGTATTTGTTGAACAAACAAACGAAATTAAAAAAGACTTCAATACAAAAATTAAAAATATAGAAAATGATAGCATTGAAAAACTAAAAATTTTTATTGAAGAACGAATTGATGAACGCAAGACTGAATTGATTGAGTTATTAGAAAACAAAGGAGAGGACTTTGTATCCAAAATTGTTGACAAATCTGATGAACTTAAAAAATTGTTTGATGAGAAGTTTGTTTTGGATCTACAACAATATAAAGAAAAACTGATTCAAGAAATAAACAGCACCAATGAAAATATTGTAAATGAATATTTGGAAAAAAAGAAAACAGATGTTGGTGATGAAATCATCAAATTCATATCCAAAGAAAGATCCTCTCTTCAAAAAGATTTCAATAAAAATGTACAGGATTTAAAGGAATTACTGGAAAAAACCGTAAGTGAATTGAATGAAAGAACACCTTCTCTTGATGAAAAAATAAAACTTGTTCAGGAAAAATTGGATCAATTGCCAAAGGATGGTCAATTGTTGATGGAGGCAAAGAATGATATTCTTTCCTTAAGCAAAAAATATACAGATTCTCAAGTTAAACGGGTGGCAGAAGACACCATGGGTTATGCCAAACGTATACTGGATCTTGGAGGGGGAGGAGGATCGGTAGCTACTCAATATGCTAATGGCGGTACCATGAACGGAAATCTGAATGTAAATGGTAATATCCTTTCAGGTGGTGTTAATTTATTAAATGTATTTTCTGGAGGTGGAGGGGGTGGGCTTACAGATAGATTGGTTAACGGCTCTTACCAGACAGTACTAAGCAGTGATGGTAATTTAATATTCCCAACTGGTAGTAAAATATCCAGAGGCTATCCAGGATTGCCTCAAGATGACAGCAGTTGGTTTGTAGCACCTACAGGACAATTAGGTGGACTTGTTAGCGCAGATGGCGAACAGTATATACAGTTAGGCGATAACAGTCCTATCTATATTGGCACAGGTTGGCCGGATAGTGCTCATGAATGGATCTTTGGCACAGATGGTACTACATTATTTCCAAATCAGGCAATTGATGGCGGCACAGCGCCAATTGAATTAAAGAGTCGTAGTTGGAGTCAACTGACATACAACAATAACGATATGACTCCAGCGCCTAACAAAAATCACAGCACTACATTCTTTGTAGAAGGCGGTGATGCGTTGCTGGAAATATTTCGTTGGGATAATAGTAGTGTTCTGCAACATCGTCAATGGACATTCTCAAGTGATGGCAGTCTAACATTCCCAGACAACACCACACAAACAACAGCATTCACGGGCAATCCTGATTCAAGTAATTGGGATAGTAACTATACAACAACAAATACAAATAGTGCTAGGTGGTCCCTAGCATATACCAATCTGATTTATAACAGTGCTGCATATCTAAGCGGTTTTAACAGCACAGCCATAACACAAAATAGTGCCAGTTGGAATACTGCTTATACAAATCTTGTTTATAATAGTACAGCTTATCTTTCCGCTTATGACATGAGTTTGGTTAATGCTAATAGTGCTAATTGGAACAATACATACACACAATATAGTTCGAACAGTGGAAGCTATGCAACCATAGGGTTTGTTAACGGAAAGTTTCTACCTGTTTCAGGAGGTTCAATCACAGGTAATTTGGTTGTTCAGGGAAGTTTGACAGCATTAGGAAATGCTACTTTTGCCAATACCATATTCACCACAACCAGTGCATTGAGTGTTATTAATACTGGTCCAGGACCTGCTCTTTATGTGTTTCAATCAGCAGGTACATCTGATGTGGCAAGCTTTTACGATGGGGATGGTGTGGAAGTGCTGCATGTGGGTAATGCTAATCCAGGAGGTAACGGATTCGTTGGTATTAATGAAAGCTTTCCTGCTGTTGAACTAAGTGTTCGAGGTGCAATCAGCGCAAGCAAAACAATAACTGCTTTGGGTGGCAATAGTAATCAGTGGAACACTGCATATACCAATCTTGTTTATAATAGCACGGCATATCTAAGCGGTTTTAATAGCACAGCAATAACACAGAACAGTGCCAGTTGGAACAATGCTTATACCAATCTTGTTTATAATAGCACAGCATATCTGAGTGCTTATGATATGAGTTTGATCAATTCCAATAGCGCGAATTGGAATACTGCTTATACCAATCTTGTTAATAACAGCACTGCATATCTTTCTGCTTATAATATGAGTTTGGTTAATGCTAATAGTGGTTCTTGGAATACTGCTTATACCAATCTTGTTTATAATAGCACAGCATATCTGAGTGCTTATGACATGTCACTGGTTAATAGCAACAGTGCCAATTGGAACACTGCTTATACAAATCTCGTTTATAATAGCACGGCATATCTGAGTGCTTATGACATGTCACTGGTTAATAGCAACAGTGCCAATTGGAACACTGCTTATACAAATCTAATTTATAATAGTACGGCATATCTAAGCGGATTCAACAGCACAGCAATAACTCAGAACAGTGCTAACTGGAATGTTGCTTATACGAACCTTGTTAATAACAGCACTGCATATCTTTCTGCTTATGATATGAGTTTGGTTAATTCTAATAGTGCCAGTTGGAATACTGCGTATACCAATCTTGTTAATAATAGTGCCAATTATCTATCCGGAGCCAGCACTTCTTATGTAAACACAAACTTTGTAAAACTGTCCGGTGATAACATGACCGGATTGCTGACCAACAGTGTGGGCATCAGTTCATTCTCACTATCTGCAAAATATATAGACTTGGTACACACACCTGCCAATGATGGCAACAATCCTGTATTACGAATCGGAGAGTATGATACAGCCAGCGGTAATGTTGGTTTCAGTGGCATGTACATTTCATATAATGAAAACAGTAATGTGTTTGGCATCAGTGCTCAGTTTGCTCCTAGCGCAGGGGTACCTGCGGTTAGTATTGATAGAAATGGTAATGTTGGAATTGGCACAGATGCACCAAATGCGAAACTTACAGTTGCCGGGAGTATTAGTGCTTCAGCTACTGGGTTTTTTAACAACATTGCAACACAAAATCAGGTTCAGTATCTTTCTTCCGGTGTTGTGAAAGTCTATCAGTACTATAATGCAACAACAAACAGTCTAGATACTGTTTTTACATAATACTATATGGCCATAACTGGACAACGAGGTACTCTTTACACAGTACCTAATAGCACCTTCTACCAACAAACAGGAGAAGCTATTATTACTATTACTGACACAACAGGAAATATATCTCAACTACAACAAAATATTGATCAGACAAGAGCAGCCAATCCTGGTAAACTCATTTCAATACGATTATATGTCAATAAAATATATAATGTCACAACTAATGCTCTTACATTATCAAGCAATATGGTCATACAAGGACTTGGTGCAAGTATCATTGCAGACCCTACAAGCACAGCAAAAGAATTAATAAAAATTACTGATAATAGTACTAACGTAAGTATTTGTAATTTAATATTAGATGGGAAAACAAGAGCAACTAACTGTATCACAGGAAACAGTATCAATAGATGCAATATTGATGCATTAACAATTAGCAATGCTCTGAGCTATGGCATAACTTTATCTGGCATATCATCATCCACCTACGACAACGAGAATACAATTACACGCTGTAATATTAGTAGTTGTACTCAAGCAGGTATAGATATAGTAAATTGTACACAAGCAATATGCATGGATAATGTCTGTGGCTTTTGTAGTTCTGGGATAAGTTTTTATAACTGCTCTGATAGCACCATTATAAACAACAATCTACAGAGCTGCACAAACGGACTTATTATTAATACAAGTAATAGATGTGCCGTGGCTAATAATTACTGTAATGTTGATACATATGGGATTGTTCTGGATGGATCAACCTCTGCTTTTAATAAAATTGTTAGTAATAATATTACTAATTGCACCGCTGGTATCTATCAAATTAACGGAGCAAGTAATATAATTTATGATAATACTCTTACAAACAATACTAGTAGCTTTTATGCGGTTGCTGGTACCAGTCGTATTATTACAACAAGCACTTCTTTATGTGCAACAGGTCAAAACTATTTCTTTCCACCCACAGTTACCAATAGACATTCCAGCCTTATTAAAAATAGTACATCTCGTACAGACGTAACAAATATAGATACTTCTTTGAGTAATATATTTACTGCATATAAAAATGCAAAAGCTTCTAATCCTAATAATGTTATTGTTATGAATTTAACAGCACCAATCATTACTGGCAATGAAACGATAACTCTGAGCAGCAATTCTTGTTTTGTGTTAAGCGGAAGTATTCTGTTGAACAGCGGTGTGGCTGCATTTAGTGGAAAGAACGTATCATTTGTAAGCTTTAGTGGAGGTACTCTGAGCGGACAAAATACAACAGGAAGAAATGGTATAACTCTTGAAAGTTGTTCATATATTCTTATTGATCAAATGAGATTTAATAGTTTTGGAGATAAAAATATCCGCGTCACAGGTTCAGAGCCTATAAAACTTGAAGGTTGTTTATCACCTACAGCTGTTGGGTACTGTACTATTAATGAAGGTGCGGCCCGAGGCATATGGATGAAAGGTGGAGCACAAAGTACTAGTAACTTAATCCTCACTGATAATACCATCAACAATCTTAATATGGATGGTATTGATTTTGATGTTACTTCTTCTGGTATGCTGGCTAAATTTAATAATTGTAATGATAATATTAGATATGGCATATTTGCAGAAGAAGGTGCGGATCGGAATCAGGTTTTGGCGAATACTTGTAGCGGTAATGAAATAGCATTTAATATTTTTAGCAATGTAATTACAGGCACAATAAACAACAGCTTTATTGCAAATAAAAGCATATCCAATCAAAGAGGTATACGCTTCGGATCCACATCAACTAAAACGACTAGCGGTAATTTTGCTTTTAATAATTCTATTACTTCTTGTGTTATTGGTATAGATGCACAAAACTTTGGTTCACAAAATTATTGCTCTCAAAACTATCTTTATAATAATACTGTGGACTTAAGCGCTATTGCTTCGGCAGTATTCTTTAATTCTCCATTTTTAAGCTTTATTGGAACTAGAATAACTGCAAATGGTGTATACCAATCTACCAATTATTTTGATGAAATAACATATGCTTCTAATAAAATAGGTTATATTGCAGTTTATAGTGCAGAATTTGATGAGGTATCATTGCAAGGTGTTGGGGGCGGACTTGGCAAAAGAGAGTCAAATGATGGCAAAGTTTATGTTACAGGATCTTTTGATGAGGTGACCCCTTTAGTTTGATAAATTAAAATTATATATAAATATTAAGGAATAATATGGCAAAATTACTTGGAGGCACAACAGTTTATGGGTTATTAAGTTCTACCGGTACTATCTTTGCCTCCGGGGGTAATAGCAATCAATGGAATTCTAACTGGACGACAACAAACTCGAATAGTGCGAGATGGGCTTCTGTTTATACTACATCTAATACGAATAGTGCAAGATGGTCAAATTGGTCCAGTGTAAGCGCCTCATATGCATTAGGTACACAGTATGTAAAATTATCTGGCGATAATATGACAGGTGGTTTAAGTGTACCTGCAGTAAGCTCACAAAATATATATGGTGATGGCGATGAAACAGTGTTTAGTGATGGATTGACCACTACTGGCAATGGCACTAGAACACTTACTTTAAATTATGCAAATGGAATATATTCTACCAGCACATTAGTCGTCTTACAAAATTTACCAACTTCTAGTGCCGGACTTCCTGCAGGTGCTCTTTGGAATAGTGGCGGTTTCCTTAAGATAGTTTAATTACGTTGTTAAGGTTATGAACAAGCTAAATCTTCAAGGCAGAAACAAGCTTCAAGGTAGTATTAATTTTATTAAAAATGTACCTCCCGTATGGTACAGTGCAGATTCTGCAGAAGCAAATGAATGGAGAGGTGTAATATATGGAAATAGTCTTTATGTTGCTGTAGCAAGAACTGGTACGAACCGTGTAATGACATCACCTGATGCTATCACCTGGACAGCCCGTAATGTTCCTATTGGTAATTATGAATCTGTTGCATTTGGGAGTGGTACATTTGTGGCAGTTGCTTCTAATAACGTAATATATTCAACTGATGGAATAAATTGGTCAACTTCAACCGCAAATGCTTATAGTTGGAACTCTGTTACATATGGTAACGGAGTTTTTGTAGCTGTTGCAAATACTGGTAGTCGTCGCATTATGTATACATCCAATCCAGCAACTGGCTGGACTGAACCTGCTGTCACTAATAAGGTGTGGAATTCGGTATATTACAATACGTTTTACGGTCTTTTTATGATTGTTGGTACAGAAACAGATGTCTATACTTCACCAAATGGTTCTAGTTGGACAAATCGGGCTGGTGTATTACCAGCCACAACCTGGCTAGGTATTGTTGCCAATACTACAGGAAGAACGGTTGCCATTTCAACGGATGCAACAAATGCAGCATATTACTCAGATGATGCATGTGTTAGTTGGACCAACGGTAATGCCCCAGCAACATCTGATTGGAATGCAATTGCGGCGAGAAATAGCTTTGTTGCTGTTGGTAATAACGGTACTAATAGAATTCTGGCATCTGCAGAAGGTAAACTATGGACTACTGTGCCTTCACCGCAACAAGCAGCATGGAGAGATATAATCAATGGTGGTGGTAGATATGTTGCAGTTGCAGACACCGGACCTACCGGATTCCCGTTAAGTCAGGTTATGTGGGCTTATTATTAAGATAAATCATTAAAAAAAAGTTTTATAATTAAATGAATTATCAAACCAAGTGTGCCAAGAAATATTAAAGACGTAAGTATTTGTTTTATAGGATGATCATTACCTAATCTGTGCCAAATATCAGTTACTTGATAATAATAATCTCTTATGCATTTATCTTTGTTTAAAAAATTGAATGGCATAATATATTTTATATAAATTAATATTTAAAAATAACAGTTTTTGCTCTTAGATTAGGATCCTGCATACCATCTGGGCTGTCCATTAGATTATATTCACTGGTATTCTTTTCAGGATCATGAACCACATAACTGTTGTCGCCTGCACATCCAGCTAAAAGAAAACAAAACACAAGTTTCTTCATATTTTTTATTTAAAACTTAATCATCAAAATCAACATTTGTTAAATAATTTGGAATGAACAGGTTAATTGAATATTTTAAAAATATGAAAAGCTGGAACAAAGCTTTTTTCATGTTGTTCATACCGGCCATGGTTTATACAATATGGGGAATGATCGAATTATATACCGCTTACTTTAATATGCTTACATCAGAAGATCATCTTCAATTCTTCTTGAGAATATTCTTTCCTATCAGTGTGGGATTGTTTATCACAAGTTTGGAACGGCGCAAACGGTTAAAAGAAAATGCAGAACTGAAAACAAAGATTGAAAAGTATCTGAACGGTCAGTAACGAGCAACCACACTTAATATATAAAATAAAACACCAGTGCAAAGCAGAAAAGTCACCAGATCCATAAATTTATTTAATAAATAACAATATGCGATACAATCAATTGATTGAAGGTTTATTGAGTGGTTTAGCTTCTGGAAAAACAGAACAACAGGTTGCTGACAAACATGGCGTGAGTGTGCAACAGATAATGAAAGAATTGGAACGAGGCAAACTGGTTGAAATGGAACATACCAAATGTCCCAAGACTGCCCGACTTATTGCAATGGATCATCTTTGGGAACGGCCTGATTATTATATAAAATTAAAACAAGTTGAAGCAAAATAGTTGAAAAATGTTTTGGATAATATAAGGTATTCATTCATGAAATACACAATCCAGACCAAAGAAAAGGAAAGCATGGTGGAATTCAGCAAGGTGAAAACCGGGGAAGTTTTTAGTTTTTTTGATCATGAAAGCTTACAAAGAGGCAATCACACCATTTACATGAAAATGTATACGCCTGGAAAAAACAGTTTTGATCACGATATTGTGGATCTTACTGATGGAAAAAGTTACAATTTCAGTGAAAAGAAGCTGGTAACCTTGAATGATCCAGATGAAATCCAAGCCAACAAGGTTTATGTATTGAATGTTAAATTGAATATTACTTTGTAATTTGTATAAATAACAGTATGCGAACAGCTGATCGGGATATGTTTTCAAAATATGAATCCAGTCGTAGAGTACTGAATGAATCAGATGCAATAGCACAAAAGATGCTTCAGTTTGGCAAAGCTCTTGGTCACTTGGAAGGGGCTGTTCTTGTTGAACTGGGTCGTTTAAAAGGTGTGCAAGTGGAACTGAACAGTGGTGAAATAAATCAATCCATAAAGAATCTGCAGGATGCAATCAATACTGCCAAGCAACTTGCTCCACAAGCTCCGATAGAATCTCCCGAACAAAAATAATTGATATCTTAGTTGGTAGTAATAGATAGCTGTATGAGTAATGATAGTGATTTGCGGGATATATTTGCAATATTAAGTTTACATGCCCTTATTATTGATAAGGGCTATGCAGAAGGTGCTTGTGCTGAAGCATATAAGATTGCAGATCAGATGCTTACGGAACGAGAAAAATAATATATAAATATTTCTGTGAATGTGATCACAGACCATAACATGGTCGGTTGCGATGTATTTATTTTGACAAGAAAGATTAAATAACTATATGGCCGAAAAGAAGAAAAAGAAAAAAGTTAATATCATGAACTTGAAAGAGTGTGAAGAAGTGATTAAAAGATTGGGCGGTCAACTTGAATGTCAGTATCTGCAACAAGTTATGAATCAATACAACAAACTTGTTGCGCAAAAGGAGTTTGATAAAAAATGAAGTTTGATGATTTGGTAAAACACATTCTGAATGAAAGTGATTATCATCATGATGGTTTAACCGTTCCTTTTCGTTATTTGGGATTTCGTTACATTGTTGTGGGTAGTGTTGATTATGATACAGAGGATACGAACTGGGATAATTGGGATGTGGAAATATGGGACATTTATGACCGAGATGAAACCAAACCTAAAAATATAGGTCAAAAAATAGAATATCCGGATGAAGGTATCATCACTAAAGCCAAGGAAGCACTTCGGGATGACGCTAATGAAAGAGGAATAGAAGCTGGACATTTTGAAAAAGGCAGACCGGAAAAAGAATTCAATTGGGAAGATGACAGAGGCGACTGATGAATTGGCAAATGTTGGTGAATGAGGTTGAAACAAAAGAACCCAAAAGTTTTGAAGAACTGAAAGCTTCTTTCAAATTCAACGATGAAAATTATTTCGCATACGGAGATGTGAAGGTTGGATTGAATGAAGCCGAGGTGAAACTATATCTCATATTGGATGAAGAGAACAACGAGATAGTGAATCCCCTACCAGAAATGATAAGGGATGCTCAGTATGCCCTGCAAGATCATGCCAATTATTTGGCAAAATAATAAACTGCAGCAATTAGTAAAACAAACGGAATCAACCACTTAAGCTTGATTCCAACACAACATTTACAACTCATAATATTATATATTAAATACACTAGCTTTTTAAAAGTTGTTTGTAAGTAATATTATGAAAATAACATTGGATACTGGATTTATCAAAGACGGAACAAAAACTGATTCAATCAGCGTCACCTTGGATCATGATCAAATAGTGGCGATTGAAAAGACACAGGGAATTGATGCAGCCAATGCAGCAATCGACAAGTTTCTGCACAAGTACACCAACGATATCAAGACCAAGCTGGTCAGTGTTTTTAACAAATAATCTTCTTTCCAGTATCATCTGGAAATAAAAATGAAGTTGGTTGTTAGCACGATCCTGTATCACATAGGAGATATGATCAGCCGTACCATCATGCGTTGGGGGGATGGTTTTGGTTATCCAATTTATAATAAACTTATGCTTTGGAGCGTTGATTTGGATAAGCACGGAAAGATTTGGAAAAAGGTCAAACATCGCAAAAGAAAATGAACCAGGCAGAAATCGAACAAAAAATAAAAGACATGCTGGACCGGAACAACATCAAGATTGTTGACATAGGATTTCTTAACCGTTTGTGGAATTGGTATGTGAAACCTTTTTTTGACCGTATAAAATATTTTATCCAGGAAATTGTATGGGGGTATAATGAAACTGATCCTTGGAACGTGGCATGGTATATTGCTCGTAAAATATTACCTCCTTTGAAAAAGATGCGAAACAACTTTCATGGCACCAGCATTCGATTTCACAAAGATGGAAAGGATGGAACTGTTTCTGAATTAACAGATGTGATTTTTGGACCAAATACAGAATCATTGACTGAACAGGAATGGCGAAGTGTGTTGGATGACATCATATTTGCTTTTGAATATCAACTAAAAGAGGATGCCAACAAAAAATCCAGGAAACGCCAAAAACGGGGATTGAAATTGTTCGCCATTTACTATAATAATCTTTGGGACTAATCATGAGCATCATGGAATCTTTTCGCAAATTAAAAGAGCAGAACAATAAATTGCAAAAGGATTTGCAGAAATTGGTATTGGAAAACATCAGCCTGCAAAAAGAGATAAGGGAACTTAAACATCATCTTTATAGCATCAGCTTCATCAAGATGCTGGAAAAATACAGCAAAGAAAGGAAACAGAAAAAATGATCGACAACAGCATATTCAGCAAAATGTTAAGCATTGATTATCCCAAAACACTTAACCTGTTTCAGGATCCGCTCCGACGCATGACCATTCATGCAGCTTTTGTTAAACTGGCTGCAATATATGAAGATAAACAAAATGTTGAAAATTTTAAAAATGATCTGGAACTTGCTGTTAAATCCCATATTGAAAACAAAACAAAAGAGGGCAAAGACGAGGATTATTTTGAAAGCTTTGAAAATGTGCTGAATGAAAGCAGTGATAATTTTGTAAAGAAATACAAGCAACAAATGGCCAGCCGAATACTTTATCGTATTGAAAAAGACAATCTGAACATGAATGATGATCAAATCATGAATTTTCTCAAAATAAACCAGGAAGACATGAAAAAGGCACAAGTTTTGTTGGAATCTTATAAAAATAAATATCAGTAATATTTTGGTTATTTAAGGATTATTTGAATAATAATATTCATTATAATTCTTAAATAATAATAATGGCCAACATAGAGATAACGACGGCAGATGCTCAGACAATTGCTGGTATAAGAAGTGCACTGAATGCAGCGCCATTATCAGTTTCCACAGTAACAAGCACTAACAGTGCTTACTGGAGTCAAGCTTACACCAATCTGGTTAATAACAGTGCTGCTTATCTTTCTGGATTTAATTTATCATCTTTAGCATCAGCATCAGGATCATGGAACAGTAACTATTCAACCACAAACACTAACAGTGCTTTTTGGAGTCAAGCTTATACCAATCTAGTATACAATAGCACGGCATATCTAAGCGGTTTTAACAGCACAGCCATAACACAAAATAGTGCTAGTTGGAATACAGCTTATACCAATCTTGTTAATAACAGTGCCAATTATCTTAGCGGAGGAGCAAGCTCTGATCTGAGCAGTATTGCATCCGCATCTGGATCATGGAACAGTAACTACACCACAACAAACACTAACAGCGCCAATTGGTCTAGATGGTCCAGTGTGAGTGGCAATTATGCTTTGGGAACCAATTATGTAAAATTGTCTGGAGATACCATGACAGGCACTTTGAGTGTAGGTTCTGGCGGCAATCTCTTTTCACCCAGCTTTGCCACATTTGTAAAAAATTCATCCTATGTAGCATTAAGTTCCACCCTTACTGACAATTCTTTGTATTTTAATTCGTTAGGTACATTTGCATCCCCGGGTGGTTTTATTATTAAAGGTCATTCACCAGATTATAGCACTAGTATTCAAAATCTTCCTGGAAAAGGAACTTACGGTATGTGGTTAGAGAATGTAGACAGCATGGATCCAGGAACTACATTTGTAAGCGATGGTCGCGCACAAGTCACACATGCCATGTCTTTCCGTGCAGGCATTAATAACTTCACAGCAGGATCAGATCACAATCACGTTCAATGGCAAGGTGCGCCCAGTAACAATACACAAGCATGGCAGATGACCAACGGTGGTTCCACTAGTGTTTATGGTTATGGTTATGATACATATTCACAAAGATTTTTAGTTCACACTCTTCCTCAATATCAAATCAGCACCACTATTGCAGCTACTAGCGGATATTTTGATACCAGAAATGCCAACCTTGTAACCAACACAGACAAAGTATCTGGTGTTGTTATTTTATTGGATACTACTTTTGGTGCAGGTAATTATAATTTGATAACCCCCGGTTCTGTTGTGGGTGTGACATTAAATCCAGGTCTGGTGGGTCTTGTAGCAGTTGTTTACAATTCACAATGTACTCAAGTTTCATCAAATGGCGGAAGTCTTTCCGCGTTTCAGTTTGATTTCTTTATTGGCTCAGGTAGTAACTGGGTACCGGCCCAAAAAGGTATTCAAGCTGTAAATCTGCAATCACGAACTAATGGTGGTAATCCAGGTGTTAGTCTAATTACCAGTCAAGTAGGAAGCAACCCCAGCACACAATATGTGGGTATTACTGGATGTTATCGGAACATGACCAAGCATGCATTGGCTCGCTTCTCAACATCATCTATTCTTTCCGGATTCAAACCTGGTTCACCACTGACACTGTGGATACCCACTGCCATGCCATCCACATCTCCAATAGGTACAGGTTTCATCACATCTGATAAAATTTATACATTTGCACAAGGCACATTTCCTACTGGTGTTCGTACTGGTTACTTTGATGCTTATGTCATCAATGTGAGTGGAGCAGACATGGAGTTTGCATTGTGCAATCTGATGGATTCGTATGGATTTGAAAATAGATTCTGGCCCATAAGTGCTGCAGGAAATGCTGGATGGTTGTTATATGGTGGCACTCAAGATACTGTGCATCGCCCTACATTTGGTACCACGGGATTTTACTTTGAACGGGAACCTTGGTACTTTGCAGATCCTTACAATTTCTTGAGCGGAGGAATGGTTAAGTGTGTAGGCTTGGGTAACTCTGAAGTATATGGTGATTTTTCATATGGTTTGGGATATCGCGGAGCAGTACTTGGTAAAAAGTCTGGTACGTTTGCGGGTGATTATAATGCAGTTTATAGCGACAACTCGGTGGCTTTGGGTGGAGAAGGATTGATTTCACTCAGCAGCACACCTTATCAAGCAGTTGTAGGAAAATATAATAATCCAAACAATAATGCATTGTTTGTGGTTGGTGCAGGCGGAAGCGATACAAATCGTGTTAATGTTTTAGAAGTAAACAATAACAACTTAACATTATTCGGCAACATCAGCACCAATGGTACTGTGAATGTCGCTTCCATTTCATCCAGATTTTTAGATCTTGTTCACCTACCTGCTAACGATGGTACTAATCCGGTGCTCAGAATAGGTGAATATGATACCACAAGTGGTAATCAAGGGTTCTCTGGAATGTTTATTTCATATAATGAAAACAGTAATGTGTTTGGTATCAGTGCTCAGTTTGCTCCTAGTGCAGGTATTCCCGCCATAAACATTGATCGAAATGCCAACGTGGGCATTAATACAAACACACCATCAGAAAAATTAACTGTATCAGGCAATATTAGTGCCAACGGCAATCTTACAGTTGCTGGAAATGTTTTTGGTGGAACCAATATTAATCTTTTAACCAGCACAACATACACCATTCAATTGTCTGATAACGGCGGTACCATTGCAAGTTCCAACAGCACAGCAGGATTAACAGCCGTTCCTTCCACAGGCATAACTTATCCGGTAGGATTCCAAACCAGCATTCTGCAACTCAGCACAGCTCGGGTTGCCCTATCCAGCAACACTGCCGGTATAACAATCAATCAAGCAAATGCATACATCAAGACCACAAAGCAATATTCAGCCGCCACATTGTTGTATACAGGAACTCTTGGTGGTTGGGTATTGTTTGGCGATGTAGGGGCATAATTCCATGTTTGTTACAAAGCTTGGCTGCATAGCAGTATCAAATGTTGCAGCTGCTCCATCTGTTCCTACTCCTGTTTATGATTTGGATGCGGCTAATTATGCTGCGGTGCCAACCAACGGCACCATTGTTAATGGTTATACACTAACTGTGGCAAATGCAGGAGGTTCCATAGCTTACAACAGTGCCAACGGAGGTTATTTTAGCAAATCCAATAGTACAGGAACAGATACTATTTACGGAGGTCCCAATTATGTGACAAGTCAAAGCTATACCGTGTTCTTGGCATACAAACTATCTGCAACATCATCGGGCCGATTATTGAACACACAAAGTGAAGCCTCAAAAGATTGGTTGATGGGTGCTTATAATGGCAATCCGCTTTGTTTTTATCCAAACTTTGCAGTCAATTTGCCATCCACCGGGGCAGATACAGCATGGCATTTGGATTGGGCAACCTGGGATACATCAACAAGCACCGGAAGGTTGTATGTGAGCACAAGCGTTGCGCCGAGTAATTATACATATACAGCAACGAATGCAGGTGGAGGAGGATTTAATCAGTTGAGATTGTTTAGTCGATCTGCCGCTTCTGAAGTGCAAAGCGGAAACATAGCATTCGTTAAGGTGTATAACGGTGTTTTAAGCCTTTCCGATATTCAATCATTGCATGCAACATACAAAGCCCGATTTGGATACTAACGTTTGGGTTATTATATAAATAACTTTATGGACGGTTTTGAAAAAGAATATATAAAAAATAAGCTGGGCAAGAAAAAGGGTAAAACCTTGTCTAAACAGCCTGAGAAGGTTTTTGAGGATTTTGCAAAAAAAATAGCTGAAATTATATCAAATAAAGAACCTATTGCTGCCAAAATACTTCGAGAACAATTAAACAAAATCCCAAGCAAAACAAATTATCTGATGGGTTTTCAGAACGACAAAAAAACAGTTTCAAAACAAAATCAATCAAACATTGTTAAACCAACCTTTCCAGCCTTTCAAAAAGGTTTTGTTAGCCATGGTGCAATTGATTATGACTTTGCCATCATGGAAAGCAAACTGGAACAAGAGAATGACCATCATGAAAATCATGGTCATGATGGTCATAGCGGAGATTCAGATATCAAAAAAAGAGTTGAACCTTCACCTGCACCCAGCGGGATTGTTGCCGCAACAGCTGGAAATCTTGTTATTTCTTTTGGTTATTTCAATCCAGCAACATATATAAAATTCTCAAATACGGAATGGCGATTTGAATATGGCGAGGGTGAATTTCAAAGATTAAGTTGGAATATCTTTTCTGCACTTGCTTGGACTTTAGACGAAAACAATGGATCATCATTTGTAGCAACAAATCCAAGTGTAAATCCACTTATTATTCCAACAACTGGATGGACTTATACTGTTGGAGAGGGCGCAGCAGTCACCATCACCGCCGCATAAAATAATTAATATATTGACAATAATATATTTTCATTTATCTTGGGCGGATGCTCAACGCCTATAATTATTGCCTTAAAAAAAGCAACAAACGTAATAGCCAAAGAATAAAAATGTTCCTGACTGGATTCTTTGGTGTATTAGCCTTGGAACTGATTTTGTTATGCATGGTACAACTGCCAAAAATGAAACAAATCCCATCTTCAACCCCTGTTAAAATATATAAAAATAACAAAAAACATTGAAAAATGTATCCCGTATATTAAAATGGGCCTATGAAAGAAACGCATATAACCACAAAAGATTCAGAAACAGTTTTAATCATCCAAGAATCAGATGATATGATATTGGTTCAAATCAAAACAACAGTTCACGATGGAATGCAGCATCTGCATGTTGTAAAGAAAGAAATAGATTTTATACAAAATAAGATATTTGAAAAAATTGATAGTATTGAAAGAAAAGATAGAAAATTCGTGGTTTTTGAAAACTTATATTTTGAACCAAACATGCACAATAAACCAAAAATAACCATAGAATATCCAGATCAAACCGAACATTTTATAGATGGAAAAATGCCGGAAAACTATATGCAAATGGATATTGAACAAACCAAATTATTTTTACAAGAAATGGGAAAAAACATATGAATCCAGAAATAAATGCTAAAATAAAAAATTTGGTGTTGATCCTGACAGAAAAGAAAAATTCTCGAAAACATCTGAGTTGGGCAGATGACACAGATATTGGATGGTATAGTTACAAAGCAACTGATATTGACAATAATGTTTATAATATGCTGGATTGGAGAGAAGACTTGGGAAAGGTGGGAGATAAAATAACATTAAACAAAGGATATATTAACAATAAAATCACCAAACAGGATGGTAGCGTTGAATGGGGCATACAAACAGGCAGCAGAAAAAAAGGCATGCCTGCCGTGGAATGGTGGAGCAGATATGAGGATAAGCAATGGCGAAAGATTGAAAAACAAGAACAAGAATGCAAAAAAAGAAAAGAACAAGGATAATCAAAAGAAGTGGCGGAATTTTACAAATATCATATGCAATTATTTTGGAAATAATAATATGAATGATAATAAAATAGTGTTTAAAAGGCAGATGTTTAATGAACTGAAAAGCAGTCGAGGAGGATGGAATCGTAAACAACTAGAGGCATTGGGAGTGCCTTGGCCATTAAAGGCAGGATGGGCCCAACGATTGATTGGTCAAACCTTTACCCAGGAACAACTGATAAATGCAAAAAATGCAGGCAACTATGATAAGAAAAAACCCATGCTTTTAGAAATGATAAAACAAGAAGGGGATGAACAAATATATAAACGATTGCAAGATATGGAACAAAGGTTAAAAAATTTGGAAAAATTAATGATTTTGCAAATAAAAGAAAAGAAAAATGAAACACCCAAAGGTCCGGTAACTGTTTCAGATTTAAGATTCAAGGAATGCCTATGAACAAGTTTAAATTTGAATGGCAATTCATGGATGGTAAATCTTCTGGCAAATTCAGACCAACATTGACTATGCAATTTGAAGCTACCACTATTGATGAGGTTTTGAAGCAAGTAGGTTATTTTCTCAAGGGATGTTCTTATGATTTTGAAGGAGAAGTGGGTATTGTAGATGAAGAACAGTGAATTGCTGAGAAAATTACTGGAAATGAAGCGAAAATATGGATTATAAACATGTAATTATAGATATGAACATAGATACACTATTTGCAGCCATAGTACCATTCTTTTTCATATGTTTCGGACTATTATGGATAGGTTTTGCAACATATGATTTTATAAAAAAGAAGATAAAATAAGCTTTTTTTACAATAAAAAAGGAATAAAAGGGGAAAAAAGAGGGTAAAAAAGATAATCCTAGGTATCCTATAGAGAAGATATGGTTTGTTTAAAGGTTTAATAGGAGAAAAGGAACCTTATATATCTTAAAAGCAAATATCCATATAAGAGGATATAAGAGGGTATAAGAGGATATATTACCCCATTTGCCCATGTGGGCAATATTGGGAGGGATAAGATAGGGGATAAAGGATAAGACAATATATATTATAGGGAATTATTGTCAAAATAAATTATAAGTACTGTCCCATCGGCACCCCCAGATTCTTTTTTTTATTATATTTTTCATATATTTTTTTATATTAATTCTTATCAAAATCCTGCTTTTTGCGTTTTTGCCTGTTCCCAAAATATTATATTCAGATTGTTAAATATTTTTATGAAACTCAAAATAACCAAAAGTGATATAAGAAACGGCAAACAACATGATCCAGCAAATTGCGCAGTTGCGCGTAGCATAAAGCGCCAATATGCAACAAAACATAAAACCATGGAACTGGTGGATGTTAATGTATTGCCTGGTCATGTATGCATACATGTTTTTGAAAATAATAAGGTGGTTACTTATGGTGCCAAGATGCCAGTTAAAGGAACATCATTTGTTGAAAATTTTGATAATGACATGACTGTAAAACCATTGAACCTGCATATTCCTTTAAAACGTACCGGAATGTTTAAAGCTTGCGCTATATAATAAGTTTATAAGTACCCAGTAAACTTGCTGGGTAGCTCAGAGGTAGAGCGGTGCACTGTTAATGCATTGGTCGCTGGTTCGATCCCAGCCCCAGCAGATAATAATAATAATTTCGTTTCTATTAGAGCATCGTTGCTCTATTAGACAAACCGCTCTATTAGAAAGGTCTTTCCCTGGGGCATGTCTTTTACGAGTGAAATTAATGATGTGGTGGCTGGTAGAATTGATAGCTCAACTTAATTACACACATTTAGATAAGTAATATTACCAGAAAGGCTTTTATAGCAAACATTGAATTAACAACAGCCAGCCCAGCAACCATTTCAGGCATAAGAAATGCATTGAGTGCTGCTCCCATTGGAGTGCCAGTGACCAGTCAATATTTTGTTGATGCCAACAGAACTGATGATTACAAACAAGATGGCAACCTATTAACACCATTCAAAACATTGAGTGCTGCATATGCAGCTGCAAAAATTGGAGCCACCAGACTCAATCCCAAGTACATCAACTTGCTCAGCAGCATTACTGAAAATTTAACCATGGACACAGGTTATGTGGGATTGCAAGGATTTACCAATTCTGGTGTAAGAGCTCCATTGTATTTGAATGGTACCATCACCATTGCTCCTACTGCAGGCACAATAACTGACAATTTTTTTGGCATAACAAATTTGGCCATTCTCAAACCTGAAGTGACCAGTGGCAATTGCATTGATGTGCTGGGTGGAGCTGTTCCCTTGAGAGTATTCTTGGAATCTGTTTGGTTACAAAATGGAAGCCCCAGTTCTTTTGGGGTAAATATTAATAACACAGGAGCATCAAGTGTTGTTAATGGGCAACTGTGTCAATTTAGTCCTTTTGCTACTGGTGGGGGAATTGTGGCAATTAATGGCACTTGCAACATGGTGGATTGTGATTCCACAGGAGGTTCTGCTTCCTGTGACAGCATGTTTGCTGCAGCTAGTGGGGGCAAATTAAACTTTATTCGGTGTCAGCTGGAGGGCGATGCAACACACATGATCAAATGTTCAGGGGGTGATTATGGCGCTTCTGGTTTTAATATCACTGTGGCTCAAACTCTGTTAACCAACAATCGCTCCACTGGACATGGAATAACTTTGTCTGCAGGTTCTCTTACATCCATTGGCACATGTGGGCTCAACATTCTCACTGGATCTGGTGCCAAAGCCATCAACGGAGTGGCTTCAGCAAATCTTTATACTTTACCATATTCACTGGTTTTATTTGACAATGTGAATTTCTTGAACGCAACCGGCGTTCTTGCCCGAAACACTACCGTTACCACCAATAAGGTGGCATACTCAGTCATGAGTTAATGAGCAAAAGTTAAGCTGCTGCCCCAGCAGATAATAATAATATAATAATTTCATCTCTATTAGAGCATCGTTGCTCTATTAGACAAACCTCTCTATTAGAAAGGTCTTTCCATGGGGGGCGTATTTCCCTAAAGGAAGCGTTTTCCTGATGGGATTGATAATAATAATATGATGAATAATATGATGAATAAGATAAGATATAGATATGAACATAGGGGAAGAACTGCAACGGCTGCATGATTTGATAAGTGATTTGGAGAAACAAAACAAACAACTCAAAGAACAATTGGACACTTTTCACCGGACATATGGTTGTGAAAGCAAAAGAGGGGGTGAAACAATTAGCACCACAATGGGCTGTTCCACAGTGGTAACAGATGTCATATTATGAAATATAGAAAATATTGGAATGTTCCAGAGCTGAGTAAAAAGGAAAGGAAACGTCTGAATAAACTGGCCAAGTTGCGCGATCCATTGGAGATCTGGCTGGACCATCACAACCACAAGCTGGAGGTGTTGCGCACACTGGGCAGCGTAATCAATGCCATACTAGGTTTATGCGTGTTTTTAAAAGTATTTGGAGTGTTGTAAACCTGGTTTACGCGCTGCTGCTGCAGCTGTTGCTGGTATTGCTCATATGGACACTGGGTCTGGGCACCTTGTTTCTTGCATATGTTTTTGTCAAAATCAAAGATTTTATAATAAACGGGGACAGGGTTCGTTAAAACCTTTTGAACATATGTTGCTTTTTCCCGTCAAAACTTTATGAGCTTGAAGGGAATAAAAATCGATGATCTTCCGGTACTCAGTGATGAGACCATAGAACGGTACCAGAAAGCAATCAAAAAGGGCCGCCGCCATTTCCTGGACAAACTGGTGCTTCACAACATGAAGTTGGTAATATACCTGGCTTATCAGTACCGTCCCCCATCAGGTTATAGCCACGAGGACCTGATCATGGCAGGAACTCCTGGATTATACAGTGCGGTCCGCCGGTGGAAGAAGATTAAAGGAGCCAGCTTTGGTAATTACGCATCATATTACATCAAGCACGGTATCCGGCGCTTTATTCAAAAGAACAGCAATGTGGTCAGTGTGCCATACCGTCATAATGATGATGTGGCCCGGGCATACCGGGAGAAACATGAACTGGAGGAAAGACTGGGCCATAGCATAGAATTTGATGATGAGCGGCTCAGTGCTGCAGCGCTCAGATCTTTCAGCAGGATATGCAAACGTGTGGACCTGGATAAACCAAATGACGACGGTGAGTACATGGAGCTGCCGCAATCTGAACCTGAAAATATGGGCGGGAATGAAGAGTACGGTGTGCTGCGCAAATTAATAAATGATTTGGATCATCGGCAACGAGAAATATTGCTGGCCCGTTTTGGTTTCAATCAACAGGACCATATTCCCACACTGGAAGAGCTGGGCAGCCAAATGCATGTTACACGGGAACGCATTCGTCAACTGGAGATGAGTGCCCTATGCAAAATAAAAAAGCGTTTACAAATATATAAAAAGAAATACAACCTGGAGATCATATAGAGTTCATGATGATCACCAGGCTGCGCAGCATATAACATATGTGGCATGGATCCTGGAGCTGCGTTATTATTTTTTGCCCGGACCAAAATTCAGGAAGACCATTCTAATAGAAACGCGTGTCCATTGAACATGTACTGGGCCCTATGGCATTATTTTATTAAAATATATATATATATTCTTTTTAAAAATAATATCATTAATTATCAACAATTTAAGAGATTTTATAAAAATAACGGTTGATAATGTAAACAATTCATTTATATAAGAAATATGACTATTACATATCTGGATGAAGTTCCCGGGAAGAAAGCGGCAGATGCTGCTGTCCCGGAGATTTCTGAAAAGAATAATACTGGAGAAGAAAACAATATGAATACATCAACCACTGAAACCCGTCGGGGCCGCAAGAGTGAAGGTAAAACTGCAAAGCTGGTATGCCTGATTACCGGTGCCACGCGCACTGCAGGCAGCGGATATCTCAGCACCAAGCCAGCTGAGTTCAGGAGCCAATACATTTGCCGTCCTGCACTCAAGTTGCTGCGCCAGGGATTGAACGTGCAGCAGGTGCGCGAGCAACTGAATGCATCAGCCGGTCTGCCCGAGATCAGTCCGGAAGTGCTTCAGAGCGCTATTACCATTAACGGTAAGCACAAGAAATAATATATTAATTTATTATCTTCCGTGTCAGGGACAAACTGATAACGCGTATAGGTTCCACCTAGGAGCTCGCGGCAGCCCTGACCGACTGTGGAAACCGAGTGCTTGTCACCGGTCCATGGATAGCGAATCTGCAGGTCGGCGGAAAGATAATATATCCTTACCATTACCACCCTGGAACAACATGTCTGATGGACAAACCTGTCTAATAGAAACGTTGATCCAAAAAGCATGTTAGGAGAAAATACCATGATAACAGACGAAGAGCTGCAGCTGGAGCTAATGGAAAAGAATGTGGGCCGCAGCGTCACATTTCAAACCGATGACGGGGACCGTTTGTATGGCAAGATAAGCGGTGTCAGCAACACTGAGCATTACACCGTGTTGATTGACTGCAGTTGGCCCTGGCCATGGTACGTGAGAAAAGAAGCCATTCATTTCGTGGAAGAAACATCAACAAAAATAAAATAATATAAAATGCATTTCGACGATAGTGAAACATTGGTATTGGCGCATGCAGCATTGGTTGCACTGCAGAACACTGAGCTCCTGGAAGAGCTGCATCTGGAGTATGACCTGGGTGACGATTTCATCGCGGCCCTGAAGACCAAATGCCGCCGCCTGGTTGACATTCACGCGTGATCAGGGCCATCAGGGTGGTGCCGGGAGCTTCTCCTGGATCTTGCCATCCCCCGGCAACATCTATTTTTTAAAATATATAAAATCTTTTTTGTTATTTTGAAATAAATACATCAAGTAATGAAGAAGAAGATTTTGCAAAAAAAGACTTGCAAGAAAGAAAAGAATATGGTTACCTCTGATGACCCTAAAACAAAGGAGGGTAACCAAGTGAGAATGACAAACAAGCTGAGAAGCAAGCTGAAGAATCTGGTCAATATTGGCCAAGGTCTTTGGCGTGTGTTCAACAGAAATGGGGATGCTTATTATTGTAAAGATCCTCTTCTTCTTGCAGATACCATATATCGCAGGAAGTATAGTGAAGTGAATATAGAAAATCTAAACGGCCAATATATCAAACAATACTTGATAACTGGCAAAAAGGAGAAAGCACAATGAAAAGAATAAAGAATAAAAACCCTAATCGTAAAATGATCAGCGAATTCATCGAGGAGTATTATCCAGATGAAGCGAACAAGATATTGTTGGCAGATAATTTTGATGGTGCATTCATTGGAATTGGAAGTGCATTTGGTGGAAAGAATGTGGCGATATATGACCGAGCCAAATGCATCAAGATTTTGGAGAAGGATATGAGTCCCGATGACGCTGAAGAATTTTTCAGCTACAACACCGAAGGTGCATATGTGGGTGATTACACGCCCATCTTCATGCATAAGGTGAGCTAATCTTGGTTATTAGAGGTTTTAATAACTCACCCACCCCCATAAAATATAAGATTATTTTCTTGTATTATTTTCAAAATCTGTCACTCTCCAACCTATGAGCAACACAACAGCAACTACACCTAACAGCGGAGCGGTGATGAACCTCTCCCACAACGAAACCAATCTTACGAAGGTTAGCGAGATCGTTATCCCCGATCTTTTCAACCGCCGTTTGAAAACTGGAAATGAGATGTTGGATAAAATCTTCGGGGGCGAAGGTTTGCTACCATCTACAGTTTTTACACTTGCGGCTGGTGCTGGTCTTGGTAAGACAACCTTCCTGCTTCAAATGCTTAATTGTATGACCAAGGTAGGAATCAAAACTGCTTATATCTCTGGTGAAGAAAGCCGTGAGATGTTGGCATATACTTGTCGTCGTCTCGGTTTGAAGGATGTGAACATCGCAATTCAAACTGATGTAGACAAGGTAATTGAAATGATGAGCCAAGTGGATGTGATGGTGGTGGACAGCTTTCAATGTCTCACCACGGCAAAGAAGATGAATGCTAGGGAGAAGGAAAGCTATTGTCTCCACGAGATGATTAAGTCCAGCAAAAAGACAGAGTGTGTTCTTGGATTGATTCTTCACGTCACAAAGAGCAACAACTATCGGGGTTCGACTCTCATTCCTCACGCCGTGGACGCAAACTTTATGATGCGTTCCAGCGTGACCGATGAAGATGTGCGTGTGATTTACAGCACAAAGAATCGCTATGGCAGACTCTATAATGTTGAGCTTCGTCTAGGACACAACGGATTCGATTTGGATAATGCAATTCGGGTGAATGATGGAACTGCCCCTGCCCAAATTGACCCTCGCAAAGTGCGTTGGCAAGAGGATTTGAAAAAGGTTCTCTCGCTTGCCGAGCCATTGACCCAAACCGATGTAACCAACGCTGTAGATGGAAATGTTCAGCGGGGTTATCTCATCATCCGACAACTCATCCGAGAGGGCAAGGTGATGAAGGAAGGTCGTGGAGAGGAAGCAGTCTACAAACTTACCGATGCTGGCAAAGCCAGTCTCGCCCAAGCCAACGAGGAAAACTCTGGCGGGGATGAGGAAGGTGGAGATGATGTTGGTGAAGCAGGTGGTGCTCAAATGGAGGGTGGGGTTTAATCCCCCACCTTCCATATAGGAGGACAAATGAAATACGGAAATGAAGAACCAGCACTCATAGTCAAAGTGAAAAACAAATGGGTGATGACCCGACTCAATAGCGTGAATGGTGTTATCACCAGCACACACAAAACCCTTAAGGAAGCCAAAGCATATGCAACCAAACTGGAATACAAATATGAAGTGGGCAACAAAGCGTGGGCAAACGTATGAAAGAAGATATAAAATATAAAAAGTTATTGGACGAGAGTGTGGATATACTTGCGGAACTGATGAGCCAAGCTGACGAGGATACTCCACATGAATATCGCACCCGACACTTTGATGAAAGCATGATGACTGCCCATGACTTCATAACAAAATATAAAAGGGAAACCAAATGATGGTGGTTAATTATGTTGCAAGAATGTGGTTTGAAATGGAGACACCTATCGGAACTTTTGATAATATACCGGTAGACGAACTGCTAAACATGGCACAGAAAAGGATTGACTATTTGCGAAATCATCCTCAAGATGCAAATGAAGCATTCGATTATGAGGATAGCTATACAACAGAAAAGGAGATTGCATGAAAAGAGCAACTGAAGTATTGGAACAAATACTAAAAGACTATCAAGAACTGGTCATGCATGGTAACGATGATCTGTGGCAAGAAAAACTGATGGTAAATATGTTGGAAGCCGAACAAGCATTGTTGAATGAAAAGATGCGGGGCAGATACATGGCTGAACAATATGAGTTTGATTTTAAAAACTAATTGACAATCAACCCAGAAAGGTATATAAGGTTAAGAATATGGTAGACCGAGTAAACATGAAGGTAAGTGAAAGGGAAAGACAAAGCAACGATTCGTTTGCTCGTTGTCTTAAAAAGTTTAGTGGTAAAGTGCAGGAAGAATGTGTGATTGAAGAAGCCCGAATGCGATCAAAGAAGATGAAGCCCAAAGCATTCAAGCAAGCCAAACAACAATTAAAGATGAAGATGTGGGGCAGTTATGTATGGAAGCCCCCATTCAAACACCAGACTCGAATAGAAAAGACGGCGTAGAGCTTTGCCTCCGTCGTCTAACTGGTTAAGACCCACGACTTATACTCGTGAAGCCCTAGATGAGGGCGCAATATTGGTTCGAATCCAATCGGAGGTATTTGGGCAAATAGCTCAACGGTTAGAGCAGGGCACTCATAATGCCTTGGTTGGGGGTTCGAATCCCTCTTTGCCCACAATCATTTATTTTTAAAAAAATAGAATATATAATAATCATGGGCAGATACCGAAGTGGACAAACGGGGGAGACTGTAAATCTCCTGGCTCACGCCTTCAGTGGTTCGAATCCACTTCTGCCCAATGCCGGATTAGCACAGCGGTAGTTGCAGCGGTTTTGTAAACCGCAGGTCGTCGGTTCAAATCCGACATCCGGCTCTTTTATTATTGACAATAAAATCAGATAGTATACAAACCGTATAGTTCTTCGATATCGGAGAAGGTTGACCGAAAGGTTGCAGTTCTGGAAAGTTTCCAATGGAGACATTGGTTATGTATAACGGAACGCCAACACTTCTCTTGGCGAGTCTGACTAACTCCCATAAGAGGATGAACCTGCCAACGCCCAGAGTCAGAGGCGAAAGAGGAGCAGGATATTCCTTTACGAAATCATGAGCGTAGAGGGTCGAAGAACTATTTTTAATATTGACATTTGTGAAATAATTGACCAAGCTAGCAACATGAACAACAGATTAAGCAAAAAACTAGAGAAGGAAATATTATCAGATGTGGATAGCGAAACCATGCAAGCCATTGAGATATTCTTGGTGGAAGCCACATGCCGATACAAAATGATGGTGATGGAAGAAAAGACCAAGCAGGTTCAATCGGACTGGAATCCAGAATGGGGAAACAAGCCAGATGCTTGATGTTACAGCCATGAAAGAACGAGCCACTCATCGGGTGTGGCAGGTTCTGGAAGAGCTGAACGAGGAGTATGGCGCCGAGTTCGATTTTCCCAAATTGGAATGGGTAATCATTGGCAGCACTGCAGGTCGTGCATGGCTACAGCAATGGCGTATCCAACTGAATGAACAGCTATGCAAAGAGAATATTGAGGATTTCATGAATGATACCATTCCTCATGAAGTGGCACATCTTGTTGCTTATAAGGTTTTCGGAGACGATGGCCATGGAGACGGATGGAAGAGTGTAATGCGGGCACTGGGATTGAATCCAAGCAGATGTCATGACTATGATACCAGCAAGGTTGATGGCAAACGAAGCCGAAACAGCATGTTTCGATAAAAAAATATAAAAAATAATTAAAATAATTGATTTTTCCATAACCCATGAGATACATATGGTTGTGGACAAAAGAAATTCCAAACACAAGGTAGTGAGAGAAGACCACACACCAAGTGAAGAGGAATTGTTGTTGATGGAAAATGCAGGGGATGTGGGGTTCAATTGGATGGAAGCCCTTAAAGATTTATTCAAATAAAAAAGATTATATATTTTATTTTGGCAAGAATTGTTGTTTTGGACTGACAGGCGGTAAATACTTTCATGATTAATGAACTACTCAAATGGTTACTTCCTTTACCCTTCGCAATGTTTCTATCCAGCTGTGCCACCAATAACGGCGGAGGTGGATCCGGATCAACTGGCGGAACCACAGTCCAACAAAAGATCGAGCAGGCACTTCCATATGTGAAACCTGCAGTTAACCTCGCCTGCACAGCAGTACTTGAAGGAGCTGTCAGCCCCGAAGATCGCATTACCAAAGCCAAGATGATTCATGATGTTGCTAATGTGGTTCGTAGTTTGAGCAGTGGATCTGTACCATCTGCAGACGACCTGGATGAAGCTGTGGCCAATTTTCTCCCGGAGAAAACACATTGGACAAACTTCGCTGCCAGTCTTAGCGACGTGTATCGCAATCTTTACGGGCAAATTGGAAATGATCCAGCACTGGCCCTCAAAGTTCTTAACGCGATTGCAGATGGCTGCGTGAGCGCCACCTCCAGTTACGTAAAATAATGGACGAGTTTGGTGATATTGTAGACAGCATCTACAAAACATATTTCACCAAATTCTGGGGACACGAAGACTTCGAGGAAGTAAAAACAAAAAAGAATAGTTTTAAATATAATCAAGACGTGTTTGATTATCTCACGGACCACGGATACAAATACGATTTGATACACCGTACATACACAGATCCACACGGTAATCCGGTCCTGAATCCTGAATATGTTTACCTGAATTTGAAAAACAAAGACATTGTTCCCTGGGAGAACCCGGATGAAAAAAAATAATTACTGCCGCATGACGAAATGGTTTCACCCGTTTGAAGTTTTGTTACGCCGCTATTACGGAGAATACGATGGCTGCAGTTACGGACTGGATCTGGATCTGCGCACCACAATCACATATCACACTTATGAGTATGGGAAAGTTTTCACCATACGCATTCTGGGATTTGGTTTCGAAATTTCGTTTCTAGAGCTCTGAAGAAATCTGTTGACGCTTGGTGCCCAGATGTTACAAAGGTACCATGCCAAGACCATGTAATCGTTGTCGTTTTAAACCGAAACCCAAAGCTGTTTTTAAGATTATCCGAACTAAGAAAATCAAAAAATGATTTGAAAAAAGATAACTATTTATGTGGAAAATTTCACAGACAAAGAAAAAGATTTGTTGATCCACATTGGTTATTTGGTTCTGGATGATAGTCGTTTGAGTTCTATTGTGTTTCGGGAATTGCTTGATACATTCGACATTGAAGCAGATAGTGCATCAGATACTTTGTTGGAAAAGCTGACAGATTTGGTTTGAGCCACTTGATTTCTTTTAGCCATACTTTAACATCAGTTTAGTTCTTTCTCCTGTTCAATCACCTGTGGTGGTTGGCTCAGAATGTGTTGTTCATGTTGAGGGTCGTGTTTGTTTCCCAAAACAGAGTCAGACAATGTCTGGCAGGAGAAGGAACTATTTTTATAAAATATAATCTTGACATTTTGCAAATAATTCGGCAAGCTTGCCCCCATGAAAATGATGCAAGCAAATCAAGTAAGAGTAGTGGACGATCCAGCAGGGCTGTTGCTTAAAGCAATCCTTGAGCAAGCTGTGATGGATATCGTAGAACCCAATCAGTATGTGGATAAAGAAGCACATACCACCGCCAAGAAACTCATCAGCAGTTGCGTGTTGGATGAGCTTATTGAAAGCAGTGGACTGGAACTCAATGCCCATGTGGTTCGCCAGCGTCTTAAAATAGCAAGAGATAAGACCAGCGATTACTATTATGGCGTGGGGGTTAATTAAACATGAAGATCAATAATATAGAAATATCTGCAAAGCATTTTGCTTATGATGGATGTCACAAAATCTATCTGATTGAATCAGAGGAACAACGAAGAGAAGCTCAATCAAGCGAGTACAGCGTCCTTCATATCTCAAAATTAAAGAAGACTTTTGAGGATAGTTGTGGTCTTCGGTTCATATCAAACTGGGCATTAAACAAACAATATGTTGATCAGTGTGAAGATGCGGAGTTCACTTCATGAGGGCTGGTAGATACAGCACATTCGAAAAGCATTATCAACCCTTAACACGGGATGATGGCAGTATTCTTTTTGAAACATATGGAGATGATCTGAACAGGATTATAGAAACAAAACATAACCACATATGGACACTACTGGATTGTGATGGCAAGTTGAGAATCGGTGCAGGTTATCATATTGTCAACCGAATGAACTACATCATCACAAAGCATCCTTGGATCAGCAACGAGTTGTGCTTCAGTTATTAACTTCTTACCAAGGATAGTATCAAAATAATTTGCGGTCTGACCAAAAATTCGTCTTGCCGGTCTATTAGAAAAGTTTGCCCTTGATGCATGTGTTTGTATATTATTTTCTAAAACGTATGAACACTTCATAAACAAAAAATATTCCAAACAACACTATTGATACTGGAATAATAATAGTGAATATAATTCCCAGAACTGCAGAGATTATTGTATTAATCATTGGGAGGATTTATTAATGGATTTATACTTTCCAGAAACTTGCTAATCTTTTCCATTTCTTCTGGTGTCACTTCATCATCTTTGTCGCCTTTGTCCACATTCATACTGCCCAGATAAAACTTATTCTCTGGCAATTCATCATGTTCGGGCAAGTCCCACGGATTGTTGATCATGAACCCACTCTATCATGGCCGAGAGAGTTATCAATATTTTGCAAACAACAAGACAATTAATGTGAAAAGAGTAATAGCAAAAACCAAATCAATCATTTTTCATGTTCACTACGATTCATGATCACACCAAATGACACACTAACAAAAACACTGGCCAAGTAACCGGCCAATGCATATCCAATAATACTCATTAGCATATAAGATTATTTATTTGCCAAATAACATATTTTTAAAAAAATGTAAAGAAAAAAAGTTGATGAAAACTTTTTATTATATGCTTGACATTTTGCAAATAATCTATCCTGGTCGAAAAAGATTTTGAAAATAAATCTTGCTATTTTTTCCAAAATCCAATAAACACTTTTGCGTGATGCGAAAAACCAAGAGATCATGTGATCAAAGGTTGATCAAATCACAACCCTAACGGAGAAAATCATGTTACATTCATTAAAGTTGAGAATTGAAAAAGGTGGCATACGCATGCCACGAAAAAGGAAAACGAATCCCATCAAGACTGCTTTGTCTCGTATGGGAATTGGTGATCGGGTAATGTTTCCTGCCAAATATTATGCCCGAATCGTTCCTTTGGTGTATCACTATGGCAGAACACTTGGTGTGAAAGTCACCATTCGTCGCTTGAGCGATGATACCTATGCGTTCTGGCGTGTGGTGGCCGAACTCTTATAGTTTGGTTAGGGAAGGAAAATGGGGAGGAAACTAACCCATTTTTCTTTATTGACATTTTGAAAATTATTCCATAGAAAGAAAACATGAGAAAGAAAAAACAAGTCGCAACAGTCGAGTTACCCGAACCGCAGGAATCCGCAGAACGCAAAACGCTTTTTGATTTCCTTAAAGCATTAGGAATCCAAGTGTTGAAGGTTCATTATAGTGGTAGCGGAGATAGTGGTCAGACTGATGATATGACCACCATACCTCCAAAGCTATCTGAATTGTTGGATGAACAATTAAATGAGAAAGAAACATTACGCAGTTATCTTGATACCTTCACTTGGGAAAAGATTGAAGATGAAGAAAGTGGTTTCTACAACAATGAAGGTGGATATGGTGAAATCATATTTGATGTGGCTGAACGCACCATCAAAATGGAACATAACAACTATATTCAAGAAACTGTATATAGCGAACACGAACTATAAAGGAGAATACAATGGCTCATCCTTATCATCATTCAGTAAGTAGTGTAAGAAAATACGGGGGCAAACCCGAAGATTATCAAGCCATCCATGATTGGTTTGATGAAAGCAAAAAGATGTATGCGGATTTCCGTCATCGTGCCCTGCGTCATCATGCCGAAGGAATCTTCACTTGCGAAAGAATCTTTGGCACGACAATTACCAATAGCGATGGTCGTAAAGTGCCAGTCCGATTCATTGGCGAACAGCATGTGCTGGAAGATATGGGAAGGATACCAACTATTCAAGATTGGTTCTGCCATATCAAACCCGAAAGATGGATGGGTCAACCTCCAACCAAGCTGGAAAAAGAATTGGAAAAAAAGGTTTGACATTTTGGAAATAATTTAGTAGCGTTGAGCAAGATCAAAGCAAAGGAAAGCAAAGGGCAGAGGCGATAGCCAAACCCAAGCAGACCAAAGCAGAGATCAGAAAGTAGGTGGCAAGTGGCAAAAGCAATTGAGAATGTGGGCGGAATTGAAGTTCCCCCGCAAATGCCCAACATTCCCTATGGTGGGGAAGGCAACAACGAAAACCTGTCCAGCGTGGAACTGCTGGCTCTTGTGAAAGGTAGCACAAGGGAGTTGAGCGATCATATCAATGATATGGTTCCTGCGGGAAACTATAACATTGATTTTACCCTGCGTGTGCAGGGCGGGATTCGCAAAGGAAATCCGCAGGAACAGATGGTGGTGGCGGAAATCCCTTGGGCTAGCATCGTGTATCAGCTCGCCCAAGAAGTCAGTCCCAAAGCTCTTACGCGGGCTATTGGACGGGCTATGGACGAAGACCAAAGCAAGGTCAAAAACTTCAAATTGGAGTGCGAACAGATCGTGTCCGATTTGAAAGGAAGAACGAAGAGGGTGATTCGTGGCAAGGTGACCACGGCATTGACCTTCACTAAAGTTTAACCTCGGAGGCACGACACGAGATGGGGGGAAGTTACTAACCCCCATTTCATATAATATAAAATGAAATATGTGTTGTTTGATTGCGGGGAAACGGACTGTGTTCTGGTCACAGAACATGGTGGAGTGGCATGTGCTCATCATAACGGTGACCATATAGTATCAGAATATTATCAAGAAAGTTTATGCAAAGGTGACCTGGAAGGGGATAAGGATATCTGGGAGATTCTGGGCGAAGGAAAATTGTACAGCAACGATTGGGTTGATAGTAAAGAATCAGATACATATTATCCACTCAAAACAAAAATTGATGATGAAGTGGTGAAGGATTTGCGAGAATGGTTGGTTCCTGAAAATGATGAAGGATTCACTGAATATCGAATGAAGTGGGATGATGATTATACTTTCCTAAAAACATTCATAAAATGATGCTTGACATTTTGATAATAATTCTCTAGGACAAATCTATGCCAAATCATACAACAAATCTACTAACCATCGTGGGCGAAAAACATATCCAAGGATTATTGCGTCCTTTCCTTTCCACTGAAAACACAACAAGTGAGAAGAACGGATTGGTGATGATAACCGAGAATGAAGAGGATTTGCAAAACAGCATCTTTTTGGATTTGAACAAGATTGTTCCTATGCCCAAATATATTTTGGAAACAACAGAATTCGGCAGTGAGACTTTTCTTATGACCAAACGCACAGCACAGGAACGAAAGAAAATTGATATTAAACAAAAGAAATTATCAGACAAGTGCAAGAAACTTTATGGTGTGACTGGATGGTATGACTGGAGTGTGAAATACTGGGGAACCAAATGGAACACTTATGAAACACGCTGGGGTGGCGTTGACAAAAATGATAACGAGCAGTTGTTTTTCCAAACAGCGTGGAGTCCACCCGAACCCGCATTAAGTAAATTATCAGTAAAACTGAATAAGATTGTTCGGCTCACTTATATGGATGAGGGATATGGATTCTTTGGCACTTACCATTTTTATCCAAATGGTGAAGTTGATGATGAATGCTATACCGAACACAAAGATGTTCCCGAAGAACTTTGTGAAGAATTGGGTATCAATACATATGAAGAGGATAAAAGAGAAAATGATGAGGCAGATGAAGATTCTCGGATGGGTCAGCCACAACTAAAGGAGCAGACATGAACATCAAAGCAGAACTCAAACACGCAGAATCAGAACTAAAGAACGCATACAAAACCCTAAAGGAATTAGGAATTAAAAACCCCAAATCCTTTGTTCGGGATAGTTGCGGATACAATATAGAGGACGAGTTGGGATATGCCCAGTATCAGATCGGGAAAATCGAGATCCTCAAAAGACTTGCTCGCAAAGCAAGCCCTAGGGAGAATGCATAATAGCCCAAAAGGGATATGCCATATTTTTTCTTGACATTTGTGAAATAATTCCATAGAAAGGAAGCATGAAAAAACTACTACTCTGTTTGCTCTTGCCTGCATCAATCCAAGCCCAAGGAATGATTAACATTCAAAGCGGAAGCGGAACTCCTACCGATATGGTCGTGGGAGGATTGTTGGGAGCATTGATTGCACCTATGATTAGCAAAGGAAGCGATGCCAAGCTGGTCGGAGGATTGTTGGGGGCGATGGCAGGTGGAGCATATGGAACTGCCCAAGCTCAACAAGGTCAGGTGGTGGATACAAAGATGCAACAACAGCAAATGGCATATCATCAGCAAATGATGCAACAGCAGATGGCAAGCATGAATACATCAAGTGGTATGGATTATAAAACCATACCCAAGCTGGGAATCAAAAAGGGCAAGATGGTTCAGTCTCCTTACAGCCGTTTCAGCTTTGACCCATCCAGCATGAACATGGATAGCGGAGAAGTCGTCTTTGACCCTATCTGTGGCAAACCCATCAAGATTCCATGAGATACTTAAAATATATAATCTTTTCAACAATTGCCATATCTTTACCATTAAGGGCAGATACGGAGTTGTTCAGTTGGGATGGTGAAGCATTGAACGATGTGGTGGTGGGTATGGTGGTGGGTAGCGTGTGCGGAGGTGGTGGAGGAATGTGGGCAGTTACCATGGTGGGCGGTGGAGCATTGGGTTATCTTATAGGAGCACCGGATCGTCAAAGTGAAAAGATAATAAAGAATGATCCAAAGAATAATATGGTTGTCGATACCAAACATCCTTTTAAAAAGAATTGAATTGACATTTGTGAAATAATTCGATAGAACAATTTTATGAAAAATAAATTGGATACTTTCATGGACAAGTTGGACAATCCGCTTTTCACCACTATTCGTGGGGAAGATGTGGAACTTATGGCAAAAGAATACGAGGAGGACAAATGAATAACGAAAGACGAATTATTATTGAAGAAGTGGCAAGGATTGCCCTTGAGGATATGGACTATCGAAATTACTTGGCAAACGAACTTGATCTATCAGATGCTGAAATGGAAACAACCTACCAAGAACTTTGCAGTCACTTAAACAAGGAGTAATAATGAAAACAAATCATAAAGGTTACGAAATACTGATTGAGCAGGACAATAACCCCATCAATCCAAGAATGGAAAATGCCAACCTAGGAATTATGCTTTGCAAGCACCGCAGGTACAATTTGGGGGATGATGTTGATGCAAACAAAGATGAAGTGTTAAACATGTTGGCAGGAAAGATTAAAGATGTTGTTGCCCTTCCGCTTTACCTTTACGATCATAGCGGTATTACCATGAATACCACTGGGTTTAGTTGCCGTTGGGATAGTGGCATGGTGGGATGCATATATGCTGATTATAATAAAATCCGCAGTTGGTATGGTGTGAAAAAGGTAACTAAAAACTTAATTGAAAAGGTAAAGGATATGTTTCGCAGCGAAGTGAAAGAGTATGACAATTATATTAGTGGAAATGTGTATAGTTACACAATATTAAAAGATAATGAAGAGATGGATAGTTGCGGAGGTTATCCTTACGAGGATGCATTGCTTGAAGCAAAAGCAATCGTGGACAATATGCATAGCCATAAAAAGATGGTAACAGCATGACATACGGCGAGTGGCGTAAGATTATGATGGAACAGATTGCAATGGAGAATCTGATGGAACTGTTAGGTAAAATAGAAAAACTGGAGAATAAAAATAATGAAAAAGAAAAACAATATAGTACGAATTGAAATCAAACGAGGCATGGCAGAACTTGTTTCCAAGCCAGCAGGAGTTGTTGTAGAGATTGCTGACTTTGATATTGGAGAGGATTATCTTGAAACATATGGAGTGAAGCAAGTTATCAAATTAATACCCGCATTGATAAAATAAAAAAACTTGTCTATTAGACAAACTTGGCTGAAGGTCAAACCTTTCCATAACACGCATTCATATATATTCATCACTTGATATAAAATTTGATGAAATGCAAGTGTCTGATTTTTAAAGACTTGCAAAATCGACATTACCGAAAAATAACTGCTTGATAATGAAGCATTTGCAGATGTTGAAATTTAACATTCTGCAAATCATTAATTCGTAATGAGTTGCGTTTGGGGATATATGGGGCGTTAGTAACTCATTGAACATTAACATTGCCGGACATGGATTCGAACCATGAAAGGGTGATCCAAAGTCACCAGTGTTACCATTACACCATCCGGCATCAAATACCGCTGATAACGAATAATTTAATGGTACACCATTCTATTTCTATTCTTTTCTTAATGATATGAAATTGTAATGCTAGGGATTCCAGCTCGAAGCTTCGAGACTGGCTATTCAGCCACAGCTTATAGTGTCTGCCTAGCATGGCTTGAAGCTATCAGAATTTAGAAAGAATGTAAAGCACAAAAAAAAAAAAAAATAAAATGACCAGGATCAACAAATGACCAGGAGGTGATAAGAAGATGGCCATCCGTATATCATTTTTTTTATGCAAAATAAAGCTGGACACTTGGCTAGTTTTCTGCTCATATAGATTCATGAAGATTGGAATAGGCAACTGGACGCTAGTGGTTTCCTCTTGGAAACTTGGTGGACATTGTTTCCAAAATTCAAGAAGGAGATAGTTATGGCACATGACCTGTATATACGAAAAGACGGAACTGCCAGCATGATCAGTGGCAAGGGAATGACCCCTTGGCATCGGTTAGGCAAGGTGGTTGAAGGTGCAGTGACAGCACTGCAGGCGTTGGTGGATGGTGGTCTCGACTTTGTGGTCGAGAAAATGCCCGTGTTTGCACGGGTAGGCGAGCAGATGGTGCGGGTACCTGATGCTTACAGCACGGTGCGGACTGACACTGGCGAACCGCTTGGCATTGTGGGGGAACGGTACAGCATTCTTCAGAACCGCCATGCCCTTGACTTCTTTGACAAGCTGGTCGAAGAGGGTGAGGCAACCTACGAAACAGCAGGAGTGCTGGGTCGGGGTGAGCGGGTATGGTTGCTGGCCCGATTGGATGAACTGGGTTACACCATTGGTCAAGGTGACAAGATTGAAACCTACCTTGGTTTGTTCAACAGCCACAATGGTAAAAGCCACCTGCAGGTCAAGAGCATAAACACTCGTGTGGTATGCGCCAACACTTGGGCGGCGGCCATGGGTGAAACTGGCAAGCGGGATCACAAGATTCGTCACTCTGGCAATGTGGAAGGCAAACTGGATGCCGTTGCTGAAGTGATCAGTGAAGCGCGTTTGAATCAGCAGGTGCTGAAACGCATTTTTGATCGCATGCTTCTTACCAAAATGAGTGAGAAACAGGGTGTGGAGTATTTTGAAAGGGTACTCAACATTCATGAGATCAAGTCGGATGATCGTTCCACAAGGAGCATCAACGAACTGGATACTCTTCGCGGTCTCGCCATTCATGGTCGGGGAGTAGATAGTGCCATTCGGGGTACACTCTGGGCAAACTATAATGCCGTGACAGAGTATACCACTCATCATCGCACCATCAAAGGTGAGAAGGATGATCCTACCCTGCGCCTTACCAGCATTCTTGAAGGTCGGGATGCTGAACTGAATAGGCGGGCAATGGAGTTTGGGGAGATGCTATTGAACTAAAAGGGTTCAGGAAAGGTTCAGGAAGGGGCGGGGACTAATCATCCCCGCCCTTTTCTTTTATTATATAAAGTCTTTTACTTTAGGGGGTCGTTATATAAAAGAGGGTCAATAATAAAAAGGGTGCCCTTTTATAAAAGGGGGCACGTTTTGCAGGGGGTGGCATTAGAATCGCTAATGGGCAAAAACCGATTTTTTTTAAAACCCAGGGCGCATGCCCACAATTTTTTAAAAATTTTTTTTTATAATTTTTTATTATTTTTTTCTCTTTTTTCGACCCTGACAATGTGCCCGTTGACTGAAACCTTTGGGATTTTTACAATTTATACTCTTTTTATATTTTTTGCTCCATTTTTCATATAAATGTACTAGCTGATCAAATTTCATAATTGTGTAATATATTTATATCTTCCTTATGGGCGGCCCCATACAGCATATCTTATTTGACTTAATGAAAGATATCTTTTCCAATCTGCCATGTCTTTTACCTGTTCAAAAAGGGCCGGATCTTTAACACCTCCCCCGAATTCATTTCTAAATCCCAAAAATCTTGCTTCTGTATCCAATGCTTGTCTAAATGTTATGCCCTTTTCAAAAGGATAACCGCTTTCAATAAAAGCAAGTTCTTTTTTGCTATAACCAACATCCCAGCATTCGCCATGTTCTGTCATTTTCAGAATTCCTTTTTCAAGCAAGTACATTATATATTTTGGTTTTGATATGGCATTTACGTTCATACGTCTCCTTTTTGTTTGTTTATTTTTTACAAAATATTAAGTCAATTCCAGATTCAATAACAGTTGCACCATATTATTGTTTATATCATTTGGAAAATTAAGATGTTGGCGACTATATTCTCCCCATAAATCAAAAGCTGCTTTGTCATATGCACGTGCTGCCTGTTCCTCTGAATCATAATAACCAAAACTCAGATGTTTTCCTTTGTGTTGAAGACTGGCCCTCCATTTTTTGCTTTTTTTATGGGCATAATAACATACTCCTTTATATCTGCTGGTTGTTCCACTTTTTTTAGGCATGTTTACTTGTTGCAGGATGTGGTCACTGGGTTGCAGATTAACATCCCGGTTATCGTTTTTAACGTGATTAACATGATCTATCTCTTCAGGCAACCAACCGTATTTCATGTAAAAAATAATGTCATGAATATAATAAGGTTTATATTCGCCATTCTTGCCATCTTTAATTCCTACCCTCAGATAACCGTCTTTGTTAGGCTTGTTTAATATGGCCCGTCCTGTTTTTTTACAATATAATATGCCGTTACTGAAATCTGGTTTAAACAGATTTTTCAAATCATCCACACTGAACCTTTTTTGCAATACTTTCATAGGCCATATATTATATTAAACGGTTGCTTATTCAATAAGCTTTTTAATTATGGTTAAAACATTCGTATAACACACCAGGACGCGTCAGGCATGGCACAAGGGCTATTCTTACCTTTTCTGCATCCTCCACCTTGTATATGCCAACATAAAGCTCGTCAGGAAGGCTGTGTTGATATTCTCCTTCCAGTTTTATCATTTTTTGCAATATAATATAATGCTGTATGTTTTGTTCCTTTGTTTTAGGATGGATTGGTTGATCAAATTGGGTCAGCAGCTCTTCTAGGCTGTTTGGACCGTTTTTTACTTTATCATTCTGAAAATATTTTGTAAAAAATGAAACAAGTTTATGTAACATACTCCGGCAATAAAGCCAATAATAATTAGTGTTAATCCAATGCTGCAATCATTCACAAAAGCTTTAAAGGCAATGTAAAACCATTTTTTCATATTATATTAAAATCATTTGGCTCAATGGCACAATATAATTAATTGGATGATGACCTTCTCCGTATTTTTTCTGCACTTTCTTTTTGTCAAAATCCTTCCGAGTTATCTCTCCCAACACTTCCACCCTGTTAGGTTTTTTCATATCTACTCGGCAAAGCACATATAAAAGGGGCGGTTTGCGTTTGTTATATTCTTTCAAAGGTATTTTCAGTTCAGGCTGGCCCGGTCCAAAATAGGTTATGGTTTTCACTTCAATATTTTTAAAATCTTCTCCACCATCCCGAACAGGATATATAACTGTGTTCACTTTTAATCCTTTAAGTTTTGCATAGGCCACTTCGCCAAACAGTCCCACTGTGTGCGGTTCATATTCATCTCCAGAATGAAAACGGCGAGCATTCCGGAAGCTTTTGTCTTTGCTGTCATGCCGTTTTTTAGCATGCAGTTTTACTGCACTTACCAGTTTGTCAGAAAGCTCTATTACCATTTTTCAAAAAATCCCAATCCGTTGTATCTGCATTTGCCCACAAAACTTTCCCGACAAAGCAGGAAATTTTCCGGTTCAATAAGGCTCATGAATTTATGACCCGCATGATCATATAAAAAATAAACATGACCAGATACTGGTATGAAATTATGTTCAAAACCATCCACCATCACATTGAAATGATACAGTTCCTCCAGTTCATTATATTCTTTTTGCAGATCGCCCAATCGGGCTTTGATTTTGTTGTTCAGGTTATTTTTTGCATCATTTTTAAATTGATGCACATTTTCCAATTCCAACTTGGGCGCACCAAGTTCTGCTATATAACTGCTGCTGGCCCGGTCAGTTAAAGCATGATCGGGTCGGCTCATTCGCTGGGCGTTTTAATCAGTTCTGGTGAATATTGAGGCAACACAATGTTGCTTTCGCCTTTTTTACTTTCCAGCGAGGATACTCTTTTTCTCAGATCGCTGCTGCTATAATCATGTCTTCGTTTATGATAATAAAGCTCAATGCCATTTTGCATGCAATATTGTTTGCCAGTAAAGTCTCGATCTTTGTATTCCTCGCTAAGAAATCGAATGTTTATTTTCTGTGTCATGAGCATTTGCAGCAGATCATATTCAGTATCATATACCAGTATTTCATCCACATATTTGCAAGCTTGCAGTTGCACATACCTTTCATAAATGCTTTGCACTGGTTTATTTTTTATTCCAGGCCGATCAATGGTGGGATCCACTTGCAGTGCAGATATAAGATGATCGCACATTTGTTTTTCCATTTTCAGCATGGTCACATGACCTGCATGCAAAAGATCAAAGCTGCTGCAATTAAAACCAATCTTCACAGTTTTATTTTACACTCTAAAACGTTTTTACAATATCTTTTAAAAATCCGGACCGCCCCATTTGTCCACTGCATCAATAATGATACGAGGAACAGGTATCTTTTTTTCTATCAAATCTCTATAAAATGACAGGGTGCCCTGTTTATGATTGGCTATTGCTTGCAAAATTATTTCTGGAACCACTCGATATTCCTTTTTCAAATAAATCAAAGCAATCTGAATGCTGTAAACAATGCTTTCTGTTAATTTTTTTAATGTGGACTCTGGAACTTTCTTGCCATTGTCCAAACGATTCTGGGCATAACTATATGCTGTGGCCATTTCTTGATTGATTGATTTTAGTATAATGCCAGGAATCTCTGGAACATTCAAAGAATGATATTGCATCAATTTTTTAGATAATGCCGAATCGTTGCTGATGCCTTTGTATAATGAATATAAAAATGGATTTTTATCTTTTGTTAATTGCTTTAATTTCTCCATATGATGATGAACCAAAAACTCAAACAACTCATAGGCCATATTTTCATTTTCTTTTACTATTCTTTTAATAATAGGATGATTCAACATCTGCCAATCAGCATATGCAATCATTTGTTCCAAAATTGGATGAATGTATAGTGGATCTTCCAACATCACATTCCACAAATCATCTGGTATGGGCCGTTTGTTCAGCCAAAGCTTTTCCAGCAATTTTCTTGCATAATACGGATTCTTTTTTATTTGATCATATAAATTCTGTTTTACGTCCTCAATAAAGAACCGGTAGGTTTTCACAAAAATGTTCCGCCCTTTCCTCCCCGTTTCTTTTTGTTTGCAACAGCATTTTGCAATTGTTTGCTGGTGCTGATGATTTGATGCAAACTGTCTGGTGCACTTAAATTTAAATTGCGGTAATGCTTTTCCAAATCGATTGCCAAATCAGGGCGACTTGCCAATCCTTTTATCAAAATTTCCGGAGCTTTCTTTTTGTCGTATTTTATAATATAATATAAAAATCCATATGCCACTTCTGGATCACCTGCTATTCCATTCAATATGATTTCAGGAATAGGCACTGCTTTGGCCCTGCGTATGCTCACTTCTTTTCCATCCACATTTTTATGATACTGGCTTACATTGCTCATGCTCAAATGACTTGCAAAACGTTCTGAAGTTTTTGGATCGTTGCTTATGCTTTGTAAAATAACTTCTGGTACTTTATCTCCTTTATCCACCACCAGTTTGGCATATTGCTCGGATTTGGATGGTTGAAGGGCAATAATCTTTAGATATTTTTCTTCTGGTTCCACATCATTCATTTTCAAATTATATGCAAAAACAGTACTTTCAAAAGGAGAGGATAATATAACGTCTTGAATTTGTTGAGGCACAGGACGACCTCTCAATGCCAGCTTTGTTGCATAAATCAAACGATGATTTCGGCTGGTTTCTCCTGGTTCCAGCAATTTACCTAGATATTGCTGTTGAAAGCCACCTTCCTCGCCCAACAATAGTTTTTTGTAAAAAGCAAATGTCACCCAATTATTTACAATTTACCAATGATGCAGAGCATTAACAATCAGCACAATATTTGCAATAACACCCAATATTACAATAAAATATTCAAACAATTTAGGATTCATGTTTTTTCAAAAAATGATTTGCAGCTGCCAATGATTCAAATGTAGCCAGCAATTTCTTTTTAATATTGATACGTTTTCCCTCTTCCAAAAGCACCTGCTGGGTTTGTTCATATATGCCCCACAATTGCATGAGATTTCCATATTCGTCTTTTATTTGTTCTATATGTTTCATTTTTTCATTACTCCTTTATATCGTTGTTGAAAGTTTTTTTTTATCAGGATCATCAAATTGTATATGTTGTTGATGGTGTGTCAACAGTTGTATTTACTTTTTTTCCATCACAAAAAAAATTTTTACGTGTTCAACTCTAAATAAAAATGTATCGAAAAAAATTCTTTCAAATCAAAAGAAAAAATATTGATTTGACGAATTGTGTGGTACAACTAAATGACTACTCTATCCATGAAACAAATTCTCGTAAAGAAAAGAAACGGCAAGTCGGAAAAATTTGACCTGACCAAAATCACCAAGGTAATTGAATGGGCAATCAATGGTTATACAGGTGTGAGTCCCAGCGATATTGAAATCAATGCAAACATAAACTTTCATGATGGCATCAGTACCGAGGAAATTCACAAATTGATCATCGAAAGTGCTGCTAATCTTATCAGCGTTGAACATCCAAATTATCAGTTTGTGGCAGGACGTTTGCTAAATTATCAACTTCGAAAAGATGTTTGGGGAGGAAAACATCCACCCCGTTTGAAGGATTTTATGCATGTCGGTGTAAAAAAGAAAATTTATGATCCGGTCATTCTGGAAAAATATAGTGATATTGAAATCAACAAAATCGGAGAGGATATCGATCATGATCGGGATTATCTTTTCACGTATGCTGGCATCAAACAGCTTTGTGACAAATATCTGATCAAAGATCGGGTGAGTGGAGAAATTCACGAAACTCCCCAGTTTGCTTATATGCTGATCAGCATGACAGCATTCATGAATTATCCAGAAGAAACCCGAATGGATTATGTTCGTAGATTTTATAATGCAATCAGCAAGCACAAAATCAATTTGCCTACTCCAGTCATGGCTGGTGTTCGAACCACCAGTCGCAATTATGCCAGTTGCTGTCTCATAGGTGTGGATGACACCAAGGATAGCATAACCAGTAGTGCTACTGCCGTCAGCATGGCCACTGCTAATCGTTGTGGTATTGGAATTGATGTGAGTCGCATTCGTGCAGCAGGTTCAGCTGTGAAGAATGGTGAAGTCGTGCATACCGGTCTTATTCCTTTTTTGAAGATATATGAAGCTAGTGTGAAAGCATGGCAACAAAACGGTCTTCGGGGAGGAAGTGCCACATGCAACATTCAATGGTGGCATTATGAGATTGAAGATATTGTTGTTTTGAAAAACAATGCAGGAACAGATGACAATCGTGTTCGCAAACTGGATTATACAGTAGGAATGAGCAAAATGTTTTATGAAAGGGTACGCAATAATGAGGATGTGACACTTTTCAGTCCGCATGAAGTACCTGAACTTTTTGAAGCTTGGGGAACGGACAGTTTTGATAAAGTTTACAAGGAATGTGAAAGTCGTCGTTTAAAGATAAAAAAGAAGATCAATGCCAGAAAGCTTTTTGGTACGATTATAAAAGAACGGGTGGAAACAGGAAGAATTTATATTTTAAATGTGGATAATGCAAATGAACATGGTGCATGGCTGGACAAGATCACCATGAGCAATCTTTGTACAGAAGTCATTCATCCCACCATTCCTATGCGGGATTATCATGATCCTGAAGCTGAAATAGGCATGTGTATTCTTAGTGCCATTAACATGCTGGAAATAAAAAACTGGAATGAACTGGAAAGGGTTTGTGATTTGACTGTCAGATTTTTAGAGGAGGTTATTGATTTACAGGATTACTTCAATGTTGCTGCCAAGAACTTTGCACACAAACGCCGGAGTCTTGGTATTGGAATTACTAATCTTGCTGCATTTCTGGCAAAGCATGAAGTGAATTATGATGATGAAAAAGCCCTTCCTTTGTTGGATGAATGGATGGAATATTTCCAATATTATCTTCTGAAAAGCAGCAACAAGCTGGCAGAAGAACGGGGTTCTTGTGAAAAGTTTAATCACACAAAATACAGCAAAGGAATATTGCCAATTGATACATTCAAAGACAGCATTAAAGGTTTGACCAAACGTAAGCTTTCATGTGATTGGGATCATTTGCGAAAAGACATAGAAAAATACGGATTGCGTCACAGTACACTCAGCAGTTGCATGCCGTGTGAAAGTAGTAGCGTGATACAATCCAGCACAAATGGTGTTGAACCTATTCGTTCATTAATCACATATAAAATGAGCAAAATGGGCAAACTGCCTGTGCTTGTTCCTGGAATAGGAAAATATGAAAAGAATTATCAACTGGCTTATGATCTTAGGAGCAATAAAGGTTTGCTTAACATTAATGCAATTATTCAAAAATACATAGACATGGCCATAAGCACTAATGTTTATTACAATTACAGCCATTATGAAAATAATGTTCTTCCTGATGCAATAGTCATGAAGGAAATCATGTATGCTTACAGTCTTGGATTAATCAGTCTTTATTATAACAATACAGATGACGGAGATAAAGAACAGTTGATGAATCAAAAAGAAGACCGGGATTGTAGCAGTGGTGCTTGCAAATTATGATCCTGCTGATATAAATAAAACTAATGAAAAGCGTTCTTAATCTTAAAAATGTAGATACCACCAAGCAACCTTTGTTTCTTGGTGAAGATCTCAATTTGCAAAGATATGATCGTTTCAAATATCCCATATTTTTCGAATTGTTTAAAAAGCAAAATGAAAACTTTTGGTGGCCACATGAAATCACATTGGCCAAGGATCGTAGCGATTACAAAGATTTGACAGACACAGAACGTTTTGTTTTTGATAGCAATCTAAGATTTCAAACACTAGGAGACAGCATGCTTTCCAGAAGTATCCATTCATTAAAGGAATATGTCAGCAATCCTGAACTGGAAATATGCATGAACACATGGGCGCAGTTTGAAGGAATACACAGTTATAGCTACAGTTATTTGCTCAATAATGTATATCCAGATCCAACTGAATTCTTTGACAGCATCATGGAAGATAAGGAAATTGTATCCCGGGCTGAATTGATCCGGAATAATTTTGATAAAATTCTTGGTGATGATGATAAAAAAGATAATAAACAAAAAATATTTGATTGTATTCTTTCAGTTAATGTAATGGAAGGTTTGGTATTCTATGTGAGCTTTGCTTGTAGCTTTTATTTTGGGTACAGGGGAAAAATGGAAGGTAATGCCAAAATCATAAAGTTTATTCAACGAGACGAAGCTTTACATTTCGGTGTTACCCAGAATCTTATTAAAATATTAAGGGATGAAGAAAAGGAAGGATTTACAAATATTGTTAAAAAGAGTGAAGATAAAATTTATGCATTCTATGAACAGGCCGCAAAGAATGAAATGGAATGGGCAAATTATCTTTTCAGTAAAGGAAATCTTCTGGGTCTAAATGCTGAAGTTATCAGTGGATACAGCAAATGGCTTTGTGATAATCGTCTTCGTTCTATAGGATATAAAAAGATTTTTAATCAAAAAGAAAATCCATTATCAGGTTGGTTGGATAGTTATATGGACAGCAGCAAGGTTCAGGTGGCCCCGCAAGAAACAGAAATCAGCAGCTACAAGGTTGGTGCCAGGAAAACAGATGTGAGCGATGACGATTTTGCAGATATTAAACTTTAATATATAAAGTTATTTTAGTATTCTTTTTGAATCAATTATAAAATCCAAAAAAAGATCATATATTTTATTCAAACAATAGTTTGATTTGATGCTGGCTTTGGCATCCCGATCCACATCTTCAATGGTGGCACTAAAAGCGTTACTGTATTTTTTTATAAATTCTTTATATTCACTATCCGATTTTTTAAAAAAGCTCATTTTGTATTAAAGGTTTCAAGCATTTCTCCGAATGCTTTATTGAATTTCAGTATGCTTTGTTGACCTTTTTCATAAGGTTCTTGGTAATATTTGTTTTTTAAAGAATTCAAATTGGGCTGTTCTTCCATAAGACGTTCCAAATATGATTGTAATAATAGAATCACACCATAATCATAATTGTCATATTCAATTGTCTTCTTCAATTTTTTCCTCCATTTTCCAATCAAGAGCCACACTTATGTTTGGAAATATATGAATTAGTCTATTTTTGATTTGTTCTGCAATGATGCGATGTTCTTTCTGAGTATCTTTTCCTGCTCGAAGATTAACATAATGAATCCAACTTCTTAGACTGCCTTTCATGTAAAGAGTTGTTTGAGTTGTGAGTGGAAGAACCATGCGAGCTACTTCTTTGGCCACACCGTTCCGTAAAAGCATTTCATAACAGTGTTCTGCTGATTTAGTTGTTTCTTGAATCAGATTTGAAAGAATTGTATGTTGTTGGCTAATTACTGGTATTATTTCTTCACCAACCTGACGATTTTTATCTCCCTGCAAACGCAGTTCAATAGGTTCATAATCATTAACCCGGCTATATCTTTGACTGAATTCTTGAAAACTAAAACTACGATGACGCACAATTTGAGCAGCAATTGCCCTGCTTGTTTTGATTTCAAATGTTACATCCACCATTTCAAAAGGTGACCAATGATTATGGTTGATAAGATATCTAATAAGTTTAGCAGATGTTTCCCGGTTCATTTGATTTTCCGGATTGCTTACACGGGCAATGTAAACAATAAGATCTTCGGCTGAAAAGTCCTCCCTTATCAAAGGTGAAAACTCAGGTTTTGTAACACTAATAAGTCGGGCAAAGCTCATTTTTTTATTTTATTAAAACAGTCTCTTGGCATTTTAAACATGCGCAAAGCTTTATTATAAGCTATATATGCTTCTTTTCTGGTGATAAAACATCCTAGATGATATTTTTTCCTATTAATTTGTATTTGGGATATCCAAACACCTTTTGATTTGTGAAAATGTGCTCCTCTTTGTTTTTTTCTATTAATGTTTTGTAAAGTTTTATTAGCAATTCTTAAATTTTTTAATCGATTATCAGATCTATTTCCATTAATATGATCAATCGTATAAGGTAAACGAGGAAGAAATCCATGCATCATATAAAATGCTACATGATGCGTTTGGTAGTTTTGACCACAAATTTTAATGTTTGAATAACCAGAAGAATTCAATGTCTTGATAGGATACATTATTTTATTATTAAAAAAATTACATATACGACAAATTTTACCTGTATCGGGATTATAAAAATAATTGTTTAACAAATAATCCCTATCCACATTCTTTTCCAAAGATAGTCTTTTCACAACCCTTATTTTACAGGTTGCCAAGGAAAATCAATTTATTTTAAATACTTTCTTTGTCGTATTTGTCTGCACTATCTTGAATTTTTTTATAAATGCTGGGAAGTGTTTTTCCACCTTTTATCATTTTATATCGGGCAGTAAATGCATATGATGCAGTACCATTTTTGGCAATTGTATCTATAATTTCCTGTGGAATCTGTTTATTTTGAGACAAAAGCATATTACTGACAATAACAAGAGAGCTTGGGTTGGTTAATTGAAGCACAGCTTTTCCAGGCAATTCACCAGTGGAATTCACATAGGCCATAACATATTTTGACGCATTTTCAGATCTTTCCACATCAACGCTTTTATAAGTAGATATTTTTCCTTTTACAATTCCATTCTCCAAAATGTCCAGAATTTTTTTATCTTTTTCGTGTATTTTTATAAATTTTATTCCATATGATGCTGCGAGAGATGAATCTCTTGCCAAGGAATTTATTATTTCCAAAGGAGCAACCTTTTGTGCTGCATCAAGTATACCATTAGCAAAATTAAAACTTTGATCCTTATCTTTTTTTATAATATCTAATATTTTTTGTGAAACCTTTCCATCGTTGGAGACTACTATTGTTGCATATTCGGTAGCAGCTACAGGAAATTGGGCAAATGAATCTTCTACACTAGCAGGAATTGGTCTTTCGTTTTGAGCTAGAACCTTTACATATCGAAGGGAATAATTTGGATCGTTTAGAATTTTTTGCAACAATTGTTTTTTAATTATAGGTTCGTTTGATTGTTCTTCATCTTCATCAAATGATAATCCTGCAAATGGTGATTTTTGTATGCTTTTTAAAACTCTGTCTGGTATTTGTTGATTATGTTTTTTATAATATTTTGCAATATAATATGAATTTTTAGGATTTGTAACGATTTTATTCAACAATAGTTCAGGCACAGATTGGCCCACCAAAATGTAATCACCCATGGCCAATTCCAAAGCAAAATTAGATCCTGCCACAGGTTCACTAACAATTGATTTCAGAATAATATCCGGAACTGATTTTCCTTGGGAACGCATGCGTCGGGCAAAACGCATGGCCACATAAGGATCTTTTGCTATGCTATCAAGCAGATCCTGTTGTGTATCATTTTTCATCTTTTTCGATTAAATCGTCCAAATAAAGAAAATATTGGAATGCAGCTTCTGCATTTTTTTGAATTTGCTTTTCAAAAACCTTTTTTTCGTTTTCTTTAAGATCCTGAAATATTTTCAAATCAAAATCTTCAACAACCTTCAAATATTCATTTCGAAGATTTTTATCAAGAGTTTTCCACGCATCAAAAGGAAGTTTAGCACCACCTTGTTGTATGAATTCTTCTTTTTCAGGATATTTCAAACTGTTGAAAGTATTTGCATCAAAGTCATTCGCCAATTCATTAAATTTTTCGATTTTGCTTTTTTCATCTCGAGTTAAAGGTTTTGCAGTTATAATTTTGTCAAAAGCAGGTTTCAATTCTGGAAATTGTTTGATTGCCTGTTCTTTGGTAACTCTTGTTGTTCCATGACCCTGACTACCATTATCTGCCCATGTCCAGTTATATTCACCTTTAGGCAAAGCATCAATAACCATCAAATGTGCAGGATCAACATAATCATTATTCTTTTTTTCATCGGTGCGTTTTTTCAAACGAACAAAATAAAAACTGGATTGATCTCTTAAACGATAACTAGAATAAAGATTTCCTGATCCGGGACGGCTGATACAAAAACTATAATTGCTTCCTAGTTTTACACATTTGGCCCGATTCTCCGCACCAAAAACTTTGATGTTTTCATCCTCGTAAAGAGGTTTCTCCGCATCACCAACCTCTTCAGGCATGGAAAGATTGACCTTTGTTTCCATTGCATCAATTGCATGTTCCATTTCGCTGAATGATTTGAAACGTGTTACGTCTTCTATACGGTTACGCTTTTTCAGTTCCAAAAACTTTTTATAATATTCGGATAAGACATCCAAATTTTGTGTTTCATTAAAGAATTTTGCCAATTTAAGAACATGTCCTTTGCTTGCTGTTTTATCCATTTCAAGCAGTTTGGCCGCTATCTTTTCATTTTTATTCTGTAAAAGGTTAAGAATATTTTCCAACGTAACCTTCTCTGTCAGAGTAAGATATTTTTCAAAAATAAGTTGCTGATCACGACCAAAAGGCATACAACTATTTATAAAATAATCAAGCCATAAATCAACAACAGAAACCCATGTTTTATAAATAATATTATGCTGAATAACGAAATTGATCTTATTTTGGAAAAATATAAGACGGTTAAAGCTACTGATGAAGATGCTATTGATGTAAAAAAATCCGATTTAAACAAAGACGGAAAACTTAGCGATTATGAAATTGCCAGGGGAAAAGCCATAGATAAAGCCACTGGCGGTGATGGAAAGCTTGCAGACGAATCTGAAGAAACCAAAACAGAAAAAGCTCCTGATTTATTGTCAAAACAAAAAAAGAAATTGGATAGTTTTGAAAAATATAAACTTAGCCAAGCCAAACGTTATTTAAAAAATATAAAAACTTTTAATAAAATAATGAGTCATATGAGCGGAATCAACGAAAAAGATGCTCGTAAATGTATTAAAAAATACAGTTGAAAAAGCTGTTGGTTTGGTAATTATCTATATGAATAAAGTACTCACACTCGTATCGGTATTGATGCTTGCAGCCACCTTGTCTTATGCAGACAATGGTACCACCGATTCGGATGAAGTGACAGCAGAAGGCGCTTTCTTGGCCACAGCCGATCTTTTGGTTGTGCGTCCTCTTGGCGTTGCTGGAACCGTCGCTGGTTTCGGTCTTTTTGCCGTTGCATCTCCGTTTCTGGCAATGGCTGATGAAGTTGAATCCGGTTATGATGTTCTGGTTGCCAAGCCCGGTGAATATACCTTTCACCGTGATCTAGGCGATTTCAATCAGTAATATCAGTCTAAAAGAAAATACCCAGATGGCAAAAAACCATCTGGGTATTTTTTTATATAAGGACTATTACAGATACTAGTTTATGCGTTTGGTACGTTTCTTTTTCTTAGAGGCAGCCACGAAATTCTCCAATGCTTTTACTGCGCCAATTTCAAAATATTGATCTTCTGTGATTACACTGCGACCATAATCAGTGATGGTTTTTTGTTCTTCAGGTGACACATTGTCAAAGTCTACTCGATACATTGTTATTTTTTTAATTTTACCAACTTTCATTTTGCTTCCTCCAGTTCTTTTATTTTGTTTTTTGCTTCTTCTAATGTTTGGTATGACCATCCAAAATCTCCCCATTGACTGTCACAAGGATAAACTTCTGAAGGAGGAATCTTGGTTCCCATAATTTCATAACCATTATGTGATTTTATAATAATGGCTTCATATGTCAAGCTTCCATATTCTACATTTTTTTGTGTATAAATTGCCAAATTACCTTTTCGATAAATTTGATCGTATTGAAATTTCTTACGCTCAAAACTCTTCTCAAGTATTTTCATTAGAGTATTTTATATAAACAGAAATAAAATCAAGATTTAATTATTTTTCAAATAATTATCTATTACAATTTCATTATTTTTTAAAAAAGCACTATCACTAGGAATATCCAATTTGTTTATGGCTTTATTAAAAGGAAAAAATTCTGCCCTAGGATTGTTTCTGTCCAAAGGTTGAAGTTTTTGATTTTCCACTTGAAACAAATACATAAACACCATTCTCTTTTTTCCTTTGCGTGTGGGTCGATAATATTGTCCTAAAGATCTGATAGGATAAAGAGAACGTATGCCCGTTTCTTCTTTTATCTCCCGTACAGCCGCACTCATGGGAGATTCACCATCATCTATTCCACCTTTAGGAAAACTCCACGAACCATCCCGTTCTTGCACAAGAACAATATTTTTGTTCTTATCGAAAAGAATACCACCGGCACTCCGGCGTTTTGCAATTTTAACAACTTCCGAAAAATTCGGAAAATTCATTTATTTCTTGCTTTTTTTAGTTTTCTTTTTTGTGGACTTTTTGACTGTCTTTTTAACAGGCACTTCTTCAATGAAATAATCATTGTCGATTAATTCTTTTTTAGAAGGAATCAGTGCTAGAACAGCATTTTTCAGATCTTCGATCTTCCAAACGATAGTCCAACGAACTGTGTCAGCAAGATTAGCCAAGTCATTTAATATTTTCATATTATATATTATTTAATGTTTATCTACCTTTTTAATAATATCATCCGCAATTTGTTTACGATCAATATTTTGCGAAACAAAATCTATGAAGTTATTCTTTTCTTCTTCAATTTGATCATTGGAAACATCTGGTATCAATTGCCCAAGTTTTGCATAGTATGAAGGATTTTCCAATATATTGAAAAAGGTCGCAGTGTCACCTTCTTCAAAAACATCAAGAAGAGAATCGAAAGGAATGATCAATTGATTCTTTCTTCCTTTTTTATTGAAAATAATTCCTCGGCTTTTAAAAGTATCAAGCACTGTATTTTTCAAATATTGAGATGCCGTTTTTTTGATATGGCTATTCAAAACATTTCTGCAAATATTATAAAATTCATCAGATGATTCTGGATTTTCACCAATATCCGAAAACACTCGTTTTGTATTTTGTTTTTGTTTTGGACTTAAAATACTGTTTAAAACAAACGGAACCATTTCTTGGTCTTCGTTACCATCAAAAAATACACTGACGGGGTTGTAAAGAAATCCCTGAATTACCCTGTTAATTCCATAATTGTAAAAATCCTCAAGAAATTCATCTGTTTCATTTTTGATTATTGTCAATTCCAATCCTTCATCTGTGAATGTTGCCTGGTTATCAAAAGCTTTTGAAAGAATACCTAATCCTTTGTTTAGTCTTCCCAGATCCAATTGTCCTTGAACAACCATGGTGATAATGTTTCGAGCAGAAAGATTCTGGAAAAATTCATCTGGTTCTTTATCCAGTATATCCAATCCACCTGTTAACAATTTTGCTTTTCTCAAATCGTTTTCATTCGGATCTGTTTTTTCATAATCATCCAATATGACTTTTCCTATGACAGGATGATTGCTAAAAAATTCAAAAACATCAATAGATCGATCATCCGAGTCCATGTATTGACCACTGGGAAAATGAAATTGATATTTGGTCAATTCACCTTTGTTTTTGATGAATACAATATAAAGAGGACCGTCCTTGGTATATGAATCATAATATGTATTATTATCACTTCGAGCAGCCGTACACCAACGGGTATTGTTTCCTAGACTTTGTGATGCCGAAAGTGTCAAAGGAACACCTACGAAATATTGGCTATTATCCAAAAGAATTCGCACTTTGCTTTTATCTTTAATATCTTCTTCCTGATGTTTTGGAATGAAAGGTTTGATGATATAAAAAAGAGTATTGAAATCAGGAACTTGATTGATATCTCGCACATTCTTTTTATTCAAGGATACCTTGTTTTTGTTTTTGTCGTAAATTTTCAGATCGCTGTTTAGTTTGTAGAGATCTTCATTCATGAAACGACGAATATGATTGATGGTTTTTCCTGCGCCTTCACCTTTTTCATCAAACTTTTTCAAAAATGTTTTAAGAATCCATTCACTATATTGACCGGCATAACCCGCACCCTTTTCAATATCAACTTTACTAAAAGGATCTGCTCCTATCAGATTGTCTATGGTTTCACTCAGAAATTCCAGATAAGTTTTGTATTTGGGATTTGTTTCTGTTCCTTTTTTGAAGTCTTCATAATTGCTGGGCAGATTGCTTTCTTCTGGCCATATGTGCAAAAGCTTGGCGTAAAATAATGGAAGATATTTGTTTTTTAAGAATTCCAAACGATCCACATTTTCCCGCAATATGTTTCGCTCATAGCTTTCCTTTATATTTTGTAAATCCCCACGCATACTTGTTATTATTTATAAAATTATAGTTTTGTCAACACTAAAGACTAGGTTGCATGCTTCCTGCAGCTGCAGGCAAAAATGCGGTGTTGGGCATGGTGGTTGCATCAAATCCTCTATTCTTTACAAAATACTTGAATGGCACGATTTTGCGCTTCTTTTTTGACTTTTTCACACAACTATTTACAATAGTTAAATACAGTTATGTCAGAATCTTATCAGCCATATTCACGCAGCAATTCTGGATATAATCCATTTAATGCGTTTTATTATTATACCCACAGATTCAAACAGCAACCATTGGTTTTTAAACTCAACAACATATTGGTGGATGAAACTATTGTTCAAAAATTGGAAAAGAAAAAGGCTGAAAAAATATTCGATAGTAAAATGGATTATCGTAGCAAAAAAAATGATAAAAGGGACATTTTTACAACCCAGATTTACTATGTTTACAAAGATGCATTGGTTTGTTTGGATTGCACAAAAGATGACGATGATGATTATATACCTTCAACTGCAAACAATGAAACGTTTGAGGAAAAGATGCAGAACAAAAGTTTTTGGGTGCAGATTTTATATACTGATATCGCAACACTGGAAGAAATTAGAGGAATGTTTGAATATAAAGAAAACATTAAAAAAGGAAATGTGTTTTTGATTTGTCAGGATGGAATTGAAGGAACATATCTGAAAAAATTTGATATTAAACTTCCAAACAATGATATTGATATTGAATTGAATTATGGAAAAGAATTTGTAAAAAAATATGATAATATTTTGCAAAAATTAAGAAATGATAAAAAAAGCGGATTGGTTCTTTTTTCAGGAGTTCCAGGAAGTGGTAAAACAACAATTGTTAAAAATTTGGCAATGAATATTGATAAAAAGATCATTTTTGTTCCACCTGGCACTGTGGATATTATCACAACACCTGGATTTTTGAATTTTATGCTGGATCATAAAAACAGCATTTTGCTTATTGAAGATGCTGAAAAAGTGATACGGAGCAGGGAAGGTGAAGGAAGCAATCCTGAAGGGGTAAGCAATATTTTGAATCTTACAGATGGTTTTCTTGGAGATTGCTTAAATCTCTTTATCATAGCAACTTTCAATACTCCCCGTGAAAAAATAGACAAGGCTCTTATCCGAAAAGGTCGTCTTGTGGCAGAACATCATTTTGATGAATTAACAGCAGATCAAGCCAATATTATTTTGCAAAAAATAGGAAGCAAAAGAAAAGCGGATAAAAACATGACTCTTGCCGAAATATATAATGAAGAGGGCGGTATGGAGGAGAAGTCACAAGAAAAAGAAAAGAAAAGGATTGGTTTTTAATATAAAATAATGTTGCCGTTGGAATAAATAATAAAAGAATGGCACTCAAAAATTTTACCCAATTTACCCCCCAAACAGTCCTATCCGCAACTGACTTTGTCGTAGGTTATCGTGCACTAGATGAAATTCGTACAGATCTGGACAGTTTAACAGTTGCTATAAGCGGTCTTCTCATAAGCAAAGGATTCACACCAGGTGGAAGTTTGGGCAGTGTGCGTCGTGTAAGTTATCGTTATACAATTGGAACTGGAAGTCCGGTAAATGCAGTCAGCGGTGCAGATGATTTTGGTCTTACACTCACATATTCTCCTGGACAAATTGAAGTTTATCGGAACGGTGCTCACCTTATTGAAGGTTTAGACTTTCTCGCCACTAACAGCACACAAGTAAGAAATCTTAGCACATTGAATGTCGGGGATAGTGTTGAAATTGTTGCTCTTAGTGCAACTGGTGTAACAGTCAATCAAACATTAACCGGTTCTGGTGCCATCATTCAATCAAATTATCGTTATACAGTTCCAACAACCATTGCCAACGGTGCTACAATAATAACAGGAAATGATGATTTTGGTTCATCTCTCCGTTATGCTGCACCTAATCTTGCAGTGTATCTTAACGGTTCTCATCTTGTAAACAGTTACGATTTTACAGCAACCGATGGTTTCAATATCACATTGAATGAACCAGTTGCCACAGGCGACGTGGTGGATGTGCAAACACTCAGTTCAGTTGGTACTGGAGCTGTTTTTGGTTTGAGTGCTTTTGCAGGAGTGAGTCGTATTGTTGCTCAAAATGGTGTTGCCACTGGACCTACAGGTGGTCTTGGTATTGTAACACTCAGTGCGGATATTCAAGGTCGTACTCTTAAATCACCACTTGTTGCGGGTGATGAAGTGATGATTTACGATTCAGTTGCAAAAGACAATAAAAAGACCACAATAGCCACATTAACAAGTTTAGGCGGTGTACAACAATCAATAATGAGAACAGCATCTGCAGAAGTTACTCATAATAGTTCTACATATGTTGATACAGGACTATCTGCATCTTTTGTTGCAAAGAGTACAGGAAGCAAAGCTTTTATTATTTTTTCACAAATGGCATATGTATATGTAAACAACCCTTATACCATTCGTTTGCTTAAAAACGGAACAAGCATATACATTCCACACACAACTTACATGTTATATCCGGGGGGAGTTGCCAATGTGCAAATCGGTGATCTTGTAACTGGTCATTATTTAGATCCCGAAACATTAGTTGCGGGAAATACATATAATTATGTGTTACAGGCAGCTTCTGGCAGTGGTCAAAGTAATCCAACTTTAGGTGGTGTCCCCACATCAACCATTACTGTGATGGAGATAAAATAATGAACATACCTGAAATACTTAGATATTTGCGTCCCGGAGAACAGTGGATTCTTAGGGGCGACACATATTCTGGTATTGAATGGCATAGCAATACACCAAAACCAACTGAACAGGAGGTTATAAATGCATGGAATGAAATTAAAGATGCAGTTGCTTGGAAACCTGTTCGTTACAAACGCAATCTTCTTTTAAATGAAAGTGATTGGACTCAAAGTGCAGATAGCCCTGTAAATCGCCAGACATGGGCAGAATACCGTCAAAAGCTCCGGAATATAACAGAAACATTTTCTTCTCCTGAAGATGTGATTTGGCCACTTAAACCCGGTCAATAATTATAAAAATCCTTCAGTGTTTCTGAAGTGGGTTTTGAATAAATAAATTATATGCCTATTACTCTTGCATTATCTGGTGCAAAAATGGCCCGGAATCTGGGCGTGACCCGTGATTTTTTATCATCTAACGTAGCTGCAACCAGCAAGATACAACAAGTAGCTAGTGACCGATTTTTGGGTCGTAATATGTCAGCAGGCACTGGCAACTCACAACAAGTACAACCTTGGTATGATGTGCAGGTACCGGATTGGACCACAGGAGCACACATAACCAACTGGAGTACTTTGCAATATTATCTGAGCAGTGTGGCCGCAACAAATAACAAATCAAACACCGACATAACTTTGCGATATTTTGGACCACAAATAACACCCAGTTTGGGTAATGGTGCACTTTACGCAGGAGTGTTGGCTCCTAACGGAAAAATATATTATCCAGGAACTAACAGCAGTATATTCTGTGTGTTAGACCCAAATACTGAAACATTTTCCACTTATGCTGGATTTGCTGGAGTTGTTGGAGAATCATATGGAGGTGTATTGGCTCCCAACGGAAAAATATATTGCACACCCGGAAATAGTTCACTTCTTAAAGTCATTGATCCTTCCAACAATACAGTAACTGTTATAAACAGCACTTTTCCAAAAGGACCAGATAATACTAATGTTTATTACATTGGATATCAAGGAGGTGTTCTTGCTCCGAATGGTAAAATTTATTTCATACCTAATTGGATAAACAGCAATACCAGCACAAGAAACACTATTATGCGGGTTGTGGATCCCACCAATGATACTGTTTCCAGCATAAATGGTGTGTACGGTGGTCATATATCAGGTTGTGTGGCTCCTAATGGTAAAATCTATTGTGCTCCAACCAATTATAGCGTCATAAGCATCATAGATCCTTCCACGTCAACTGTGAGCAGTATTTTTGCACCAGGCACAAGTGGAACAGGATTTGCATTAGCTCCTAATGGAAAATTATATAGCATATCATCTGTTACTGGTAATAGTTTTCTGGTGGTGGATCCTGCCACAGACACATGTACAACTTATCCTGCTGTTGTGGGTTATATTGGACAAGTGTTGGGTCCGGATGGAAGAATATATGGAGTAAATTATAATGCATCAACTGGAACATTTGTTGGTATAATTGATCCAGACACAGACACATTCACGACCCTTTCCAATGTGGGAATCAGCATGGTAAATGCCAGCTATACAACTGGGTTGCTTCATCCTAATGGAAAAATTTATTTTGGACCTCATGTTTCTGCATCAGCGTCTCTCCCATTTTTAAGTTTAAATTTTAATACAAACAATAATTTTAACCAAAATGTGTGCCTTAGTCCTTTCTTTAACAAAGCTTAATAAGTAATTTTATGCCTATAACCCCCGAATTATCCGCTGCTAAGATGAGACGCAATTTGGGTGTAACCACCGTAAAATTCGCGAATATTAGTGTCACCACTGATAATATACAATTAAATAATAATTGGAATTTAAACGTAGCCACAAACCCCAATTTCAATAAAAATTAAATAAAAACATGAGCAACGCAACAGATCTGGCAAAAATGGCACGAGATAACGGAATAGAAACCCGTAAACTCGCGGATAATTCTTTTAGCACCGACAAAATTTTTCAAATAGGGCAAGGAGAATTTATAGGCCGGAATAATCTGCAAACTGGAAATGGAAACGTAACCCCTACACAAAGCTATCCGGATATTAGTCTGACCAGTCCTCTGAGCGCACCCTTCAATGCTACCACAGCATGGAGCAGTTTGAGTGCATATATTAATCAGGTTATAAATACAAATACAAGTCCAGCCACTGCAGTTTATTTTGAATATTTTGGTAGTTTTTCTGGTACTCAATCTCTTTTTGGTGGTGTTTTGGCTCCTAATGGAAATATATATTGTGCTCCTTATGATGGAAATGTTTGTGTCATTATAAATCCAAATAATAACACAACAAGTACATTTGGTTCTTTCCCTAGAGCATTTGCAGGAGGAAATAGATATAGTGGTGGCGTATGTGCTCCTAACGGAAAAATATATTTTACTCCTGGAAGAAATAGTATTGCAGTTGTAATAGATCCATCAAATAATACTGTAACAAATTTTGGAACTTTGCCTCCTGCGGCAGCATCAGATAATTATGCTACAGGTGTCGTTGCACCCAACGGAAAAATATATCTGATTCCTTATGATGCAGCCGTGTTTGCTTATATTGATCCATCAAACAATAGTGTAACAACATTTGGAAATGCACCAGCTACCGGAAATAAATTTGCAACAGGTGTTTTGGCTCCTAATGGAAAAATTTATTGCATTCCTAGAAATTTAACTGTTGTATATATTATTGATCCAAGTAATAATACAGTTTCTAGTTTTGGAACTTTTATAAACTTAGCAGACAGTTATGGAGCAGCTGTATTGGCACCTAACGGAAATATATATACTATTCCTTCAGCTGCCACAATATGCACTTTAATAGATCCGAATAATAACACAATAACAACATTTGGAAATTTTTCAGCGAGTGGCGGTACTCTTAAGTTTGGTGGTGGAACTTTAATGTCTAATGGCAAAATACTCTGTGTACCTTATTACGCAACATTAGCTTCTGTAATTGATCCGTCAAATAATACAATTTTAACTTTTGGATCATTTGCTGGAGGATCCACACCTACAAATGCAGATTATATAGGAGGTATACAGGCTCCGAATGGAAAAATATATCTGATTCCTCATAATGCATCACAAGCATTGGCATTGATTCCTCAAGTAAATAATAATTTTAATATAAATTTTTGTCTTAGTCCTTTCTATAACAGAAGTTAAATAATTTTATGCCAATAACCCCCGCACTTTCCGCTGCCAAGATGAGACGCAATTTAGGTGTACCCACCGTCAAATTGGCGAATAATAGTGTCACAACCGATAAGATTCAGCAATTACAGGACAGCCGTTTTCTGGGTCGTACCAGCAGCGGAACAGGAAATGCAGAACAGGTAAACCAGTTTCTACACATGCAAGTTCCGGGTTGGACAAATGGTGCATCATATACAAATTTTTCAAGCATAAGTTCACATCTTAAAGGTTTGCAATTAAGCAATAAAAATATTTCTATTAGTGCCGCAACATTTGAAGTTTTTGGGTCTGGTGCTTTTCCTGGAACAAGCGCATATACTGGAGGCACGATTGCTCCCAATGGAAAAATATATTTTACTCCTTATACTGCCACAGTTGGAATAGTTTTAAATCCTGTAGATAATAGTCTAGGAACTTTCGGACCCATACCTGCCAACGCAAGTGGAAAATATCAAGGAAGTGTGTTGGCTCCTAACGGTAAAATATATTGTATTCCTGATGGTAATACAGCTGTAGTAATATTGGATCCTGCAAATAATACTGTTTCCAGCATAATAGGACCTGTAGGATCCGACAAATGTGCAGGAGGTTCATTAGGTTCAAGTGGAAAAATATATTGTTTCCCGGCAAACATCAACAATTTTATATTTGTAATTAACCCTGCAAATGACACAATCAGCAGTATTTCCTTACCTAACGTTGGAGGATATGGCAGACCCATTACATTAAGGGATGGAAAAGTGTTTTGTAGTCCCATTCCCGGATATGGAATCACATTGTTCCGGGTAGTGGATCCATCAACTGATACTGTGACCAGTTATGCCATAACTGATACAAGTTTAATAGCAGGAAGTTTTACACCCGAACAAGCACAAAATGGTAAAATAATATTTGTTCCATCTACTGGAAATGTAATAGGTGTTGTTGATCCTGATAATAATTTTGCAATAAGCACATATACAAGTGCAGGATTAAATGGTTGTCAACATCCCACAAAACTTGCGAATGGAAAAATATTCACAACTAGCGGAAGTCAGACAGTAATAGCGTGGATCGATCCAGATGATTTATCAATAACAACGTTAAGGGTTCCTAGTGTGGGGGGTTCTTTACCATATGGATTTCATATAAATCATCCTAATGGAAAGGTATATTTTATACCATCAAACGCTTCTAGTGGATTGCTTATGAATCCTGGATTTAACAATAATTTTAACATAAATCTTTGCACTAGTCCTCTTTTGAACAACGCATAAAGAATAAATATATTATATGACAACCTATATTGATTACGGCAGTTATTATGAAACAGGTGATGTGGTGATATGCCGTATGGCTAAAGATCAACCTTATAATCCTTTTGGTGGAGGTAATCAAACATGGGAACAATATGTCAATCAGCAGGTTGCAGAAGGTAAAGCTCAAGTTCTTCAGCTTACCCAAGTTCCAGATCGTCTTGCTGCTTATTGGAATGATGTGTTAAGCAAACGGAATGGTCTTCTTGTGGAAAGTGATTGGTCACAATTGCGTGACGTTTCCCTGCCAGACAACACTCAATGGGTTTCATATCGCCAAACATTACGCGATATTCCCCAGACATATGCAAGTGATCCTCGTTTGATTGTTTGGCCTGTTAAACCTGCTTAATTGTTCTTAAGCAAAGCAACATAAATTCCATTCCTCCAAGCATCTTTGCTTCGTGGTAATAAAATTTTGTCATAAATTATCTCAAAACCTGATTCAGCTATTCCTTCCATGGTACCAAACACCACATCCATGCTGTTACAGTAGTCATCACAATAATATATAAAATATTCTTTCATGTATTTCTTATAATGTGTAAGAGCAAGTTTTTGTGCTTCTCTTGAATGGCAACCATCATAAAAATACACATCAAATTTTTCATTTAAAACATCCAATATACCTTCTGAAAAACTGTCTTGATCAAAAACAATACGACGACTTCCTGATGGCTTAGGTTTGTTTGCATTTTTTAATTTTTGCAGAAACTCATCCTGACCACCATATTCACTCCAATTGTCCACGCCCACATAAAGATTTGGAGTATTCTTCCATAATCCCGCAATAAACGTTGCACCTTTATAAACACCAACCTCCAGATAATTGCATTTATATAAACTTGCAAGATTATTGGCCAGATGTTTTGTTGCAGAACAGGTCATACCTTCCACTTTAAGATCAATATATTGACCATCTATTTTGGAACTTTGATAATCGGCATTTTTTATGCTATATAACATGTGTTGTAAAAGATAATATGAATGGTTGGTTTCCAACGAAACCTTGACATCATTTCCTTCAATAAGGTTTTTGAATTTATCCTTGTTTTCCAATACATATTTGGGAAAAGTGTCATTTAATTCAACTTTTTCTATAACGTATCCCATCCGTCCAAATATATCTTTGCCTTGTTTTATGTTTTCTTGGATTTTATCTTCTGTGAAAACTATTCCAGAATCACGATATTCATTATGAGCAAAACTTTGTATTTTTTTCAAAACATTTTTGGGTCCACCCATGCTCGTAAAATGCCAGCCTGCATCATATATGCGAGGAAGACTTTGTGATCTTATGTTTCTGTAATGTTGCAGATCGTTGTTTGTTTTATATTGGCTGTATTTTATTGCAACTGTGCTGTCGTTATGCAGCTGATTTTCCGGACTAATGACACGATTATTAAAAGACCCGCTATACATGCTATAACAAAGAGTCACAGGAAATTCACTTTCATTCCTTGTTTTTAATTGTTCTAGTATGTTTTTGCTGGGTATTTCATCTAAATCAGAAAGCAAAAGAATATCTTCATCATTCAAATTAACAGGTATTTTCTCACTCAAAGCCCTACGATGATCATTTTCAATACTCCAACTATCAGTCTTTTTTACATTATCAAAAATAACCAAATCTATTTTGTGTAAAAACTTTCTGAATCTTTCCCGGTTATTTGAAAAATAAAGAGGTTTGGGTTGATTGCTATGAGTGACTGTGCTTTCACAAATAACAAATCTCTCAACAACATCGTTCAGTTCATTTAACCTGATTTCCAGCAGGTCTAGTTCATTATTAAAAGTGAATAAATCGTAAATTTTCATTTTTCTAATATAAGCAAGCCATTATTTTTAGGTGTATAATAACTTATTTTCCATTGAGGGTTGTCTCTTAAAAATTCCATAATAGCAGGAATTAGTCCCAAATCTTGATTATCTTCTCCCCTTTGACCAAATGAGAATACATCATGAAATCCCAGATATTTTTTAGCTTTATTTGCATGCAATTCCAGTTCCTGTTTAAGTTGAGAATATGTATGCCATGTGTCTATGAATAGAAAGTCATATTCATCAATCTGTGTTTTAAGAACATCTTGAATGATATATTCATAATTCAAACCTTCATTTTTTGCATATTGTTTATGTTTTTCAAGATCCTGAGAATATTCAATATCATATGAAACCAATTTTTTGGGACGAGCATTCAAAAATGACCATGTTGAAATACCTTTTCTAACACCCATTTCACAAATGGTATCACATTTTTTTGCATAATTTTCTAATATTGGTAGATGTTCATTTATATCACTCGGAGTTTTGCAATTTTTTAAATGATATTCATTTATAGTTTCAGGCACCTTTAATTCAGTTGTTAAAATATTTTTAACTGCGTTCACTGTTCTTTCCAATGTATAGATGTTTCGATAAGTTTCCTGGATTTTTTTATTATCAATATCTTTACTTTTTTCAAAAGCTTCGGCTATGCTCATTTCATCTTTGAAAAAGAAAAGTTCATCTGGAAGATCACCAAATCCTATAAGTTCCTTGGTGCTTCGTTCCATATATACAGGAATGCCAGTATCCAATGCTTTGCATACAGCATAACAATTGATTCCTACCTTTTTATTGTGAACAAGAAGGGACGTATAAGGAAGCAGTTCAATATCCCTGGAAAAACCATCTGGAGCTAACTGAGATCCCACTATTTTTACATCATAACCGTGATGCTTCAGATACATGAGTTCACCTGTTTCTTCAACAAGAGCAGGAAGTGACACTATTTGTGTTATATATTTCTTTTCTTTATGTTGAGTCTGATGTGGCACCCAATTAGGGCAAAATTGAAATCCGAAAGTTTCAGCATTTGGATGATTACATGTTTTCAGAACATCCAAATGACCAAATGCTTTCAATTCATTTTGCATTTGACAATCCCACCATGTCTTTTCAGCAAAAAGATCGTTAGGAATGATGGATACATATTTGTCATATCCATTCCAATCATTGCTAAAATTTATATTTTTAAAATCAGGATAAACAATTTCCGGATCGAATGATATATTCGCAATAACAAATTTGTTTTTTCTTATACCTCCTGGAGGAAATCCAAGATGTTTGACCAATTCTTCACTGGCCACATCAACTTGAATACCAAGCTCACGGAATGCCTTCCATAGATACAGAAGACAATCTTGATGGTGATTAAACATCAGGATGCGCATAAATTTTTATATAATCCTCCGGTAACCCATTTAGTTTCCCAATATTTCATATCTAAAAACATAATATCTTGTGTTTCTTCATTTCCTGGTTTCATGCTGGCACCGCCATCATGAGTGCAGCTTGCTTCAGCACAATACCACACTTCCCAACCTCTTGATCTTGCCGTGAAACACCAATCACTATCAGAACCTATGAGAAACATGTTTTCATCCATCAGACCTATTTCATCAATCATTTTGCTGCGGACCACAAAACATGCACCATTTACCCATGGAACCATCATGCTTTCATTGCACATGCCCAAAGACACTTTTCCGCTTATATGTTGGCCGTATGGATAAGCTTGAGTACAACCTCCATGGATTATCATTTCACCATCTGAAGCAATTTGTTTAACCCCTACGATTCCACACTTTGGATGAGTATCCATGAAAATTTCAATATTGCGGAAAAACCCCGGATGAATATAACAATCACTATTAACCAATAAAACATATTCATATTTGTTTCGAAGATACGAAACTCCCATATTGTATGCTTTTGTGAATCCCAAATTATGTTTAGTATTATCGTGATAATAAACTTCAACATCTTTCAGATGATCCTTACATTTTTTTGTTTGTTCAGGATTTTTATATTCAACTACCACAGCACCAGTTTTCATAGTTTTTGCAACCTTTCATCTACACGATCAATCACGCTTTTCCAATCAAAAGCTTTATTTTGACGTATAATTTCCACACTAGGATACCAAACTGTGGTATCGCCTTCTAAACCCCAACGCCATTCAGGAAACCAAGGAAGCATAAGAACAGTGGGTACTTTCATTGCACCAGCTAAATGTGCCTGTAAGGTATCTATGCTTATGACCAGATCCAATCCCTTTATAAATTGGGCTGTTTCATAAACATTTTTAAAATCTTTAACAGGATTGGTTATACCCAACTTTTCGTTGTCATCTTCATATTCATCCTTAATTAATGAATACCATTCAAACTTATCATTCTTTTTAATAAGATTGCGAAGCAAATCATAGTCTTTTTCAAATATTGTGCGATATCGGTTATATTGATGGTTATTACTTCCTGCCCAACATATTCCAATTTTTTTCTTGGACCCTTCCAGTTTTTTAGGTTCCACAATCAAATACGGATCATCTAAAAGCATATCATCATTGGTAAGACCTAGCCGTTGAGGAATGCTCATGATGGGCATCCATACATCAAAATTTGTGGCATCACTGGCACTTTGAATAATTTCTGTTTTTTCTTTCAAGTGAAGCATTACATCATAAATTCGGGGATTGCACCAATATTTCACATGTTTAAAATGTTTTTTAAGTAATTGTAACCATCGAGCTGCCATTACATTGTCTCCTAACCCTTGTTCAGCTGCCACCAATATGGTTTTGTCTGGCATGGGAGTACCGTCCCACATAGGCTTTTCCCTTAAAGGTTTTACTGCCCATACTCCTTCATTTCTTACTTCATAATTTTTCCATGCTTCTGTATAATCTTTTTTAAGAAATGTTAGATATGCCAGATACCATTTTTTGCTATAAAGATCCACTTTCAAATTCTCAAACGTCTTTTTAGCAGGGATTATTTGTTTATTGAACAATTGGGCAATACCCAAAGCGATGTTACAATGATGATTTTCCGGATCTATTTGTTTGCCTCTATTCACCCACATAACAGCTTCATCATTCCGACCCATGCTGTTGCAACTGAGTGCAATTTTCCAATAAAAAGAAACTTCTTGGGGAAATTGTTTGATAAGGTTCAGATAAGCATCATATGCTTCTTCATACTTTGCCACATTGGTGTAAAGCTCTGCCAACATGATTTTTTGATTTGGATCCTGTGAATTGTACAAATGTTTGGTAAAGATCTCTATTGCTTCTTTGTTTTTGCGTTGAAATTTGTGCAGATTGAAAAGATTATTATAAAATAATTTTTGACCGGGATCCATTTCAATAGCTTTTTTATATGTTTCCTCTGCTTTTTTGGTTTGTTCATCCTTTTCCAAAGCGTTGCCAAGAGCATTCAAACAAAGAGCTTTATGCTCTTTTGTTTCATAAAGATCCAGACATTTTTCAAAATATTTTATGGCTTTATCTAAAACTCCATGTCCCATGAACTGCATTCCCATGTCAAAATACTTGTCCCGATCCATAATGCGTTTATTTAAACATAAGATTTGATATTTCAATAATAATGTTAAAATACAACGAATGATTGATGTGCATAGCTTTCTCAGTGGTCATTTATCAAAATTAAGTTACAGCAAATACAATCAAACTTATACGGCATGCTGTCCCATATGCCGGGAAGGTGATTCTTGGCTTAAACGCAAACGGTTTTATTTTTATACAAAAACAAATAGCTGTTATTGTTTCAATTGCGGATACAGCGCAAAATTATACAAATTATATTATGATCTGACAGGCAAGCCAATTAATGAAAAAAACTTCGTAAATGATCGAATCAAACAGCAAGAAGAGGAAAAGGTGATTGAACCAGAAATCTTACCAAAAGACTCTATTAATATTTTCGATACAACTCAGGTTTTTAAGAACATGAAAAATCGGTATTTTAAAGAGTGTGTGAGTTATGTTTGCAGCCGTCGATTGCATTCAGCAGTAAACAGACCTAAAAGTTTTTGGTTTTCTTCAGTAGATTATATCCATAAAAATCGGTTGATTATTCCTTTTTACGATTTAGACGGAAAGATTGTTTACTATCAAAGTCGTAAACTTCCTTCCGATGAATCTGAATTGCCCAATTATCTTTCAAAATCCGGTGGGGATAGAAGTCTTTTTAATGCGGATAAAATAACTGACTATCCATACATTTTCATATTTGAAGGACCAATCGATTCATGCTTTTGCCGAAATGGAGTGGCGGTATCTGGCATTAATAAATCCCGAAGCAGTCTTACAGACAAACAAGAATCACAATTGAACAACTTTCCTTTGCATACCAAAATATGGGTTTTGGACAATCAAAACAAAGATGAAACTGCTCGCAAGAAAATGAAACAATTAATTGAAATAAATCAAAAAGTTTTTGTTTGGCCGAAAGATTTAGATTATAAAGATCTTAACGAAATGTGTCTGGATAAGAAAATCAACGGTATTGAAACAGACTTTATATTAAAAAATACATTCAATGGACCAAAAGCCCGATTGAAAATGTGTTGATTATTTCTCGCTCTTGCTGGCGATAAGGTAAGCTTTCAGACGCTCACTCAATCCAGAAAGTTCAACGCAAACACGAGCAATTTTTTTGGTTTCACTCTTGGCAACCTTTTCAAAAAGACTGTCACAAGGAGCCACATGCAATTGTGTTTGAACTGAATTGGTGTCTGGGCTGTTTAGATATTCCAAAAACTTGTCAATGTTCCTTACCCATGTTTGCAATTCCATTGCTTGGGAGGAATTTGTTTGACGAGCAGCCATTTGTTCACGTGTAACAGCTTTAACATCGAATTCTTGAGGGGCAGTATCTTTGTCCAGTTCTGCTTCCATGCTGGTACGATCAACTTCAGCTTCTGTTGGTTCCGGTACAACAACATCAGTTTCGTCTTGTTCTTTGATTATATTTGCAAAATATTTAGAGAATACTGCCATATTATTATTTATTATAATGGTAAATAATTTATATATGATTAATGAAGATACACAAATGATTTATAACCGTTGGGTATCAGGAATAGCCAGTAGGGAGCTTAAAGGACAAACACTTACAGTAGATGATTTAATTAAAAAATTTAGTCCAGAAGGGGCAACTTTAGCTCCTAAAATACTTCCTTATCCTTTGGACAAGATTTTTGAAAGTTTAGCGGATAATTTTGTAAAATTAAGTAGCAGTAAAATGTTATGTGAAATAAGCAAGAATAACCCTCTTATAGGCAACAAGAAAGAGAAATTAGCACAACTGGAACAGGTCATATCCAAGATCAATCAGGCACAAAAGATACTTGAAGAAACAGTAGACCCTCTAAATAAAATTTTAGAGGGATAAAATGCTGTACCGATTAATTCTATTTTTAAGTCTACCAGTAGCCGCTTCAGGGTTGCTTTATTCTATCGGTGTAACTTCATTTTGGACATATTTGTTTACAATTTTATTCACAGTAGGGTTGCAATATGCCATAGATTTTGGATTTCAAAAATTTGCAATCATTCGTTATGGCATGCAAATAAAACAGGTTAATTTAGATTTGGAAAAAGAATACAACAAACGAGGAATAGAATTGACATGCCCTTGTGCTGAAAAAACAAAATGTTTTGTTCCTGTCAGTTTGGAGGAAGGAACAACATATGCATGTCCCAAATGTGAAAAGAATGTTTCTGTTTATGTCAAATTGGGAACAGCCCTTAATACTGAACCTGTGGTCACACAAAGCTTGGAAGCACTACCTCTTAATTTAAATGAGTAATTTGTTATTTCAGATAGCCAAAAGTGTAAACAGCAGTTCGATTCTTCCGCTTTCTACTGTAAAAAATGAAAATTGGATGAATGAATTTGATACCGAATTGAGTAATTTTTTTATTAAAAAAGGTCCAGAATATTATAATTTATATAAAATCTTTCGAACCAAAAAGAAAAATTTGAATGATTCGGAGAGGATCCTCATGGATTTATTTGATGAAATATTCCAAGAATATAAGAAATTGAGCATACAAAAGCCCGAAGGCATAGATCGAAAAAGTTTTGTGGTGCATAAAATTTATGAAACAGTATCGGCAGGATTCAGTATCCTGAGTGAACTGAAGATAAAGCTTGACGTACCGTTGCTTTTTTGTATCTTGGCAGCATATGTTCAACAATACATCCACGATCAAACCCAACAACGAAATCAGCAATAACGAAAACATCATTCTAGATTTGGAACTGCAAGGTCGAAAATCCCGAATTGAAATGAGCAGTGATGAATGGTATGACATTCAGAACATCGTTTCAAAACAAGCTTCCAATTCATCTTCTGGTCAAATGTTTTCTCTTCCCATGATATTTCATGGACGGCCCGCACAATTAAATTTAAACAAAAAAGAATATAAAATTCTACAGGAAACAATTTTAATTTCAGATTATAACGATCCTAAAAAGACCAAAGATAAAATTACTATGGAAATGCGTGTTAACAGTCGTCCTGCTCGTGTCGAAATGGGTAAAGCGGAAATGGCCAGATGGTTATGCTTGATTGAATCAATTGATCTTATAGAAAAAAAATGTTCAGAAATGAACGTGACCATGTCGGATGATTTTTGGATTCAACCAATAGCCATGCAAAAATACATGGATAGCCGATTTGAAACCATGATGGATGAAGTCAATCATCATGAATTTGGTATTGATACCAAATCTGCAAACATGGATATATTAAAGAAAAAACGCAATTTGGAGCGTATGGAAGAAGTGGAAACAGAAACTGAGGAAGAATTTGAACCGCGTTATTCGCCAGTATGCACATCATAAGTGCCATACACGTTATCATTACTGGTTCCTGAATAATCGAAAACAAACCGCTTAGTGACTTCTTGAGCACTATTTCCTAGTGTTTCAGGACGAGGTTTGTCTGGTTGTTTTCCACTAAGTGTGGCAGACAGGGTTCCATACCCTGTATTGTCCATTACTTGTAAATTACCTTTTTCATTAGGCAGATTAACTTCCTCTGAATAATCAAAACGTTTCAGTTTCAAAAACCAAAGATAATGACTGGCCAAAGGATTGATGGTGCTGTTTTCACTGTCCAGCCGCTGAGTTACTTCAAACAATTTTCCATCCCTATCACCAGGACGATCATTACCATATTCAGTTAATTTTATAATATCTCCGCTTTTGGGTTCTTGGCCCGGTCCGAATACTGAATAAAAGCTGCTTATGGCTACTGTTGCTGTCATGTAGTCTTGAGCATCAAAACCAAATTGATTGATTGTAAGGTTATCCTCGTCCAATTTTATGCCCATTATGATTGATTTAGGTTCGGGCCAGTTTCTTGTAGGATCTTCTCCGTATATATTGTCAGCACTTAGTGTACTGTAAGGATTTTGCCAATAATTAACTTTTTGACCAAAAAGATCAATTTGTTCTCTTAATTGATTGCCTATAACTTCCCGTTCACATTCATTGTTTTCTTTGTCAGTAAAGCGTAAAACACTTGGAGTATATGTGAAAGGATATACCGATACACATCCTGGACCTAGATAACGATCAACGCTCATTAGCTCTCCAATACATATATATTATTTTTTTTTCTTATACTTACAGGTGATCTTCCCAGCTTGGTAGGTTTTTCGCCTAAAGTTATATTATAAAATGCGGCAATCTGCATGGCCCTAGGTTCACTCACAATCTTTCTACCTTTGGCTTTTTTAAGCATTCCTACTTCAGGAAATGTGTCCAAATTCTGGTGCATTTTAGGAACAGTTCTCACATGCTTACGTGTTCCTGGATCACGAATCACTGGTTTCATGTGACGAGGATCTTTTGTTTTCTTTTGTTTACCCATCAAATCACTCATGAAAAGAGTATGCAAACCACTGTTCCATGTTTGTTCGGTGAATATTTTATCAAATGTTTCCACTTTTAAATCATTTAATTTGTCCAGATACCCAGCGTCCCTTAATTTTTTAAAAACAAGATTTTCAATACAAAAATCAAAACCAATTTCGCTTTTCATGCATTCCCGACGCGATTCGCTCAGTTTGTTTTTAAGATTTTTTGCTCTTTTTAATATGCTTTTCAAAACAATACGGCAATCATTTTTATTTTTTTCCTTGATAAGAAAATCTATTTCTTTTTTATAAAATTCATATTTTTTATTAACATTTTGTTCATCAATTTCCGGAGGGTTATAAACAGGTTCTTTGATCCATTTGTTTTTTAATATGCTATAAATGCTTTTTGTTTTATGAGGTTGGATGGAAGCATCTTCCACGAAAATTTCCACAGGATGGTTTTTTAGCTTTATATCATGTTTTAAACGCCATTTGTATGCTTCTCCATCAAATGCCATAAAAACCAATTTATCGTTTTTATTTGCTTTTTTAAAGTCTACTCTCAGATGCAAATCAATATCGCTGTTTTTTGTGTATGTGTAGTTGGTTATGCTTCCAGTTATTTGAATGTCCTCTAAAGGGGCATTTGTTTGTAAATTATTGTAAAAATTCAAAGCTATATCCACAAGATTGTTTCGGACTTTTTTATCAAATCCTTTATCTGTCCAAAACTTTGAATTTAGATCTTTATGATATTCAAATGGCATATACTTATTTAGTCAAAAAAAAACCCCCGTCAGTTAAACGGGGGTTTTCTTTATAACTTTTTTTATCAGTTGGATTGGAAAAAGTCTTGATCACCTTTTCCGCCACCCTTAATCACTCCGGAAACGACGTTGGCTTTTCCTTTTGTGCTTGTGGGTGCTCCGCCCTTTACACCGCTACCGACCAGGGCGTGACCTTGTTCTTTTCCAGAACCATCAACAGGGTTGTTTACATCACCAATTCCACCCTTGCCAGTTTTGGCTAGGGAGGTTGCTGTGCTAGCAACTTTGTTGCTGCCAGACGAAACTTTTGTGAGTTCTTGACCTTTTTTAGCATTAACAAGTGCATGGCCAATATCTTCAGCTTCGATTTCTTCTGTGGCAATCTCTTCATTATCTTCAGAAGACCATTCGCCGTCTTCATCAGAAGCGGATTCGCCTTCATCTTCAACTTCAGCTTCGGATTCATCAGGGATGAGATCCAAGCTTTGTAGCTTTTGCAGAAGCTCGATGGCTTTTGCGAGGTGCTCTTTAGGAGTCAACTCTATTTCTTCACCAGTGGCGGCTGGGGCGACTTCAGCTACGCCGGGTTGAGCACCAGTGATACCAAGTTCAACGTCGTCCTCGGACATCACGGCTTCATATAGTTTATCGAAGTTACTCATATAGATTATTTATTGTTATCCTTTCTATTTTTTGTATTTTTATTTACAAAACTGAAAAATTCTTCAAGTGCTTCTGTGTGGCCATTTACAGCAGCTACTGTAAGAAGATTAATAAAGTTATCTTTGCCCCATAGTGTTTTATATTCACAAAGGCGTTCATAAGCTTCATTTTTATCTTCTTTTGTAAGCTCATCTGCAATAAGTGATACATTCTTATTATTAATGACACTTTCATTTGCAGAACTGAGTTCCTCCGGATTGAAATAGTTATTTTTTCTAAATTTCTTTTCTTTTGGATCAATTGGTTCAGCCAATTGTTTCAAATCCGGACCGCTATCTTTATGTGCAAAATCTTTTAATTCAGGATCCAAATCAGGTTTTTTATCTTTTACAAGCTCTAAAGGTATTCCACCTTTTCCTGGTTTTGTACCAAATTTAGCTTTGGGATCAGCAAGCTTTTTGGTCTTTTTTTCTTCAATAACTGCTTGTTCTTGATGGGCAGCATTTTCCAGAAGCATTTTATGATAAACTGCTCCTATATCAACCAATGTGTTTGCGTTACTTCTAGGCATACCGTATTTCTTAATATATTTACTCTTTTGATTCATACGTTAAGTATTTATATCACATGAAATCAAATGATAGGTATTTGGGCAATCCAAATTTACCCACTTCTCAGGCTGAGTTTGAATATACTCCAGAGATGATAAAAGAGATGGATAAGTGCAAAAATAATATTTTGCATTTTGCTGAAAATTATTTTTATATTATTAATTTGGATGTAGGAAGAATAAAGATCAAACTACATCCTTATCAAAAAAGAATTTTAAGAAGTCTTCGAGACAATCGTTTTGTTTGTTTGTTATCAAGTCGTCAGGCAGGAAAAACAACAGTCATGACCATTTATTGTCTTTGGCTTGCATGTTTTCAAAATGATCAACGTGTTCTTCTTGTGGCAAACAAAGAGGAAACAGCAAAAGAAATTTTTGCTCGTGTTCGTCTTGCTTATGAAAATCTTCCAAACTTTTTAAAACCAGGTGTGACTGAGTATGGAAAAACTGCCATGGGTCTTGCCAACGGAAGCCGGATCAGCATCAGCACCACATCATCTGATGCAGGTCGAGGAAGTTCCGTGAATGTGTTGGTTATTGACGAGTTGGCTCATATTGACAACAACATGGTGGAAACATTTTGGTCTGCAGTTTATCCGATTATTTCATCATCCAAACGAAGTAAAATTTTTGTGGCCAGCACTCCGAATGGAACAGGCAATCTGTTTTATCAATTATACACGGATGGTGAACAAGGAGTAAACAATTGGAAAACAGAACGGGTGGATTGGTGGGAAGTTCCTGGTCGAGATGAAAAATGGAAAGACAGCACAATACGAAGTTTAGGTAGTCGGGAACTTTTTGATCAGGAATTCGGAAATGAGTTTCTTCAAGAGGGGGAATCTGCATTAAACGGAGAAGATTTTGAAAAATATAAAAGCGGATGCAGTGAACCTCTTTTCAAATTTGATGATGGAAAATATAAGATTTGGGAACAACCTCATAAAAATGGAGTATATGTGGCAGGTGTAGATGTGGCAGAAGGTGTTGGTCAGGCCAGTAGTGTAGTTCAGATATTTGATTTGGCAGATCTATCTTCTATTCGTCAGGTTGCAGTTTTTCGTGATAATACTATTACTCCATACAATTTTACAATAAAGCTTTTAGAGATATTGAATCAATGGGGTAATCCCCCGTTGCTTATAGAGCGCAATAATTGCGGGGCACAGATAGCCGATTCTCTTTTTGAAAATTATAATTATGATCCAATGATCAGTTATAGTCATGGGAAAAATTTTGAAAAACCAGGAGTATTCACAAACACCAACACAAAATATCATGCAGTTATCAACATGCGATACTGGATCAATGAACTTAGATCAATTGTGTTTCGAGATATTGTTACATTAAATGAATTGAAAATCTTTACCAGATATCCAAATGGTACATGGGCTGCACGAAAAGGAGCAAACAATTTTGATGATTGTGTCATGAGCATGGCCATGGCGCTTTTGATTTTAAATGATGAACTCGTTGAAAAATATTATGAAGTTATTTCTCGTGATTCAAACAATCGCCCCAGCAGCATCATTCCTTTCAAAAAAAATGAAAATATGACATATAAATTTGGGGGTAATGAAGACATGCTTCCAAACATGCCTATTATGTTTGGTTCTCAGGAACAGGATGAAAGAGATATAGAAATGGATTATTACGGAAAAGAAGGTTGGAAACTTCTTTAAATACTAATATGGCAGGTTTATACAATCAGGCGATGCTCAACAAGACACGTCGCGACAAATTTATAATGGTGGTAAATCCTCCTAATATTTTGCGTCCTTATTTGAATCAATATACCCGAAATAATGGTGAAGTTAATTTGGAAAGTTTTCAATTTTCTGTTTATGGAATTGTGGTTCCTACAATGAGTGTTCCTGAAGTGGAAACCAAATATGCTGGTCAAGTCATGAAAGTGACCAGTTATGCCCGTCCAAGTTATGGAAATGTTGCAGTTAATTTTACAGTGGATAATTTATATAATAATTATTGGTTTGTATATAGTTGGCTTAAAGCACTTAACGACAATAAAGCTAGTATTCCTAATGCTAGAAACCCTAATGATGATCCTAAATTAAACGATTATAGCACAACCATAACAGTTTATGGTTTGGATGAATATAATAATAACAAAATAAAGTTTGAATATACCGGAGCCGTACCTGTTGAATTGGGAGGTATTAATTACAATTATCGGGATAGCAGTGAAGCCGAAAGTACGTTTACCTTTAGTTTCTTTCAGTTTCAGGCTACTTTGATCTAAATAAAGGAAAAAAATATTCCCAAAAAATATAAATAATTTATATGCCTAAGCGTACAATTCAGAGTCCTGGTGTTGAAATTAACGAAATAGATCTTTCATTACGTCCAGTAATTAATGTTCCCACAACGGTTTTAATACCTGGTTATGCACCTCAAGGTCCTTTGGATGAAATTATCCAACCTTCAAGTCTTAGCGAATTTGAACAAATTTATGGCAAGCCCACCAATGCGGCTGAACGTTATTTTTATCACACTGTTAAAGCAATGTTCCAAAGCCAAGCAGAAGTGCTTGTCAGCCGTATGCCATATGGTAGCGGAAGCGGTGCAGGTTTCACAGATTCTTACTCTGCTCTTGTTTATCCTGTAACCAGTTATAATGGAGCATATGAAGGAACTGCTGCCACAGGTGGTACTGGTCTTTCTGGTGCAAACACATATTTCTTCGGTCAACCCACACAGATTGAATTGAATGCCACAGAATATCAAAGCATTCTTAATGGTGATGCATTCACAAGTTGGAAGAATGTACCCACACAATTCAGCTTTACTAGCACAGGTGCCAGCAAACTTACACAATTGGCTAATGCAGGAATGATTGTTCTTAACAAAGCTCAAACCAGCATCAATCAAAAATATGAAGGATATTATGTAGGAGCGATTGATAACACTAATTTAAATCCTGCCACACAATTTGATGGTATCAACCAAGTTCGTAGCGTTGATTCCAAAGCAGGATCCACATACAACTTCCTGAATGTTCCTCGTACTCGTTTGAACTTCCCATTGAGCGCAACACAGTTTGGTCTTGGAAACAGTGTTAGTGAAGTAATGGAAAATATTCCTACTTTTGATATCAGCACACGCCAGTTTGACGATACAATCATCCTTGGTGTGTTCAAACTCCGCCAAAGCGTGTTTGCCCCAGACGTTATCAGCTTGGATTATCTATTGTCTGAAAGTTATGTGGGTTCATTTGATTATTTCCGCCAAATTAATAGCGAAAACGGTGGTCCGGCCAAAACATTCTTTATAGGATCTGTTGAAGATGATAGTCCTAATCTTTCATTGTTGATCAATCCTTTTATCAGCAATCGTAATACACAAACATGGTTGAATAGTGCAGGAAATCCCACCAAAAAGATTCGTATGTTGAATCCGAATCTTGCTATTCCTTACAATAGCGATGGGTTTGTTGACACAAATGCAACATATGAAACACGAGTGGGGGCTCCTAGCGCGGTTGTCAGTTGGTTGGCCAATAATGTAGCAAGTCCTCTTCGTCGAGGTGACGCTCTTTATAGCTTCGGTGCTTTCGATACAACAGTTGCAACTGTCAAATTAATCGGAAACGTGCCAACAAAGCTGGAACGTGTGTTCACATTGCTTGAAAATCCTGATCTTTACAATCTTTCATTGTCATTGGAAGGTGGTCTTGGAACAATATTCTCAGCTGCTCGATATAATCTGAATGTTCTTAGCGGTGCAGATGTGTTCGATGACACTATTCCTCTTGATATGACTGGATTCTTCATTACTAATAACGAAGGTCTTAATGGAAATGCTCTTGATATTCGCGAAAATTACAATACTGTGGCAAGCGTATTCACAAACTTTGCCCAGAATGTTCGCAAAGATCATCTATTCATTGCTGATCCTCTCCGTAATATTCTTGTTCAAGGTGAAAATAGCAAAGTTATTGATGATCCTTCCAAGAACTTCAATCAACACATTTATTGGCCATTACGACACTTGTATAGCTTGCTGAACACAAGCTATGCATGTACATATGCCACCTTCCCTAGGGTATTTGATGATGGTCTAGGCAAACAAACATGGGTTCCTTTCTCAGGATTTGCAGGTGCAGCAATGGCAAATACTGACGATAACTTCCAACCCTGGTTCGCTCCTGCCGGATTTACTCGGGGCGTATTGCTTGGTGTGAATGATCTTCCGATCTATCCCACACAAAAACATCGTGATCAATTGTATAAGGTTAATTTGAATCCGGTTGCATTCTTCCCTGCTGAAGGATTTGTAATCTTCGGTCAAAAGACCTTGTTAAAGAAACCAAGCGCATTTGATCGTATCAATGTACGCCGATTGTTCTTGTATCTGGAAGTCGCGACAAGGAATACCATTAAGTTCTTCTTGTTCGAACCGAATACTCTGTTCACAAGAACGCAAGTAATAAACGTTCTTACACCGATATTCGAATTGGCCAAGAACACACAAGGTGTATATGACTATCTGATCATATGCGACGAAAGAAACAATACACCTGATGTGATCGACCAAAATGAACTGGTTGTGGACATCTACATCAAACCTGTACGTGCCGCAGAATTCATCTTGGTTAACTTCTATGCCACACGAACTGGTCAGGACTTCCAAGAATTGGTATCCTAATCAATAATATATAAAATTATGAAACACCCCTCTTATTGAAAGAGGGGTGTTTTGTTATAAATATAAACGTGATAAAAGTAATTAAAATCCAACAAAGTTACGATCCTTCATATATTATAACTCTTGCTTTGGAGTGTAGTGCTCAGTTAAAGTTGTTTCATTGGCAAACTTTTAGCTTTGCCCAACACGAAGCGTTTGATAAAATAGGAAAAGATTTAGCAAAAGCTTTTGATAAATTGGTGGAAGCTTTACTAGGTCGTTATCGTAGTTACGAGTATAAACCCATAAATTTGACTATAGAGCCATATTCTAATGAAAATATTTTGGCAAAAATTAATCAATATATTGGAATTTTAACACAAAAAGAGTGTCCAATCTTAAATCCAAATGACACAGATGCACAAAATATTGTAGAAGAGATTGTTGCCGATCTAAATAAATTAAAGTATTTGTTAACTTTAGAATAAATAATAATATATGGCAGCCACACAACAAACTATTCAGAATTTTTACCGTATAGTAACTGAACGTGATTTTTCACGTAAATTTAATTTCCGTGTTATTAATATTAATGCTGGCGACTCAAGCAGCCAAGTTTGGAACGAAGATGATTTGGTTTATGTTCGTACTGCTTCACTTCCTGCCCGTGAAATCACTGAAGTAACAGTTCCTTATATGGGATTGGATTTTCATATTCCTGGTAGTGCCAAATATCCTGGCTCCGAAGCTTATGCAATGGAATTTTATTGCGATCAAAAGAGCAATCTTCGCCAAAAGTTTGAAGATTGGACACGAGATGTTTTTGATGATGTCACAAGCACTGGTAACTATTTTGCCGCCAAGCAAACAGCCGTTATTGATTTGGTTCAATTGGACAACCAATTGAATCGCGTTTCACAATACCAGTTGGTCGGTGTATCTCCTCGTAACGTCGGTCCTCTTGAATATGATATTACCAATGGTGGTGAATTCGTAACATTCACAGTCACTGTTGCTTACCAATATTTCCGCAGAACCTATCAAAGTTAATATACTCCTCTAAATATTAGAGGAGGATAATCATATCAATAATCCAGTAACAGATGCTATACGCAGTTTAGGAAGTAATATTCGTGGTTTGGCCACTGGCACAAATCCTCTTTTTGCTCCACAAGTAAGCAGTCTTTTTGGTTTCAATATACCGGGTGTTCCTCTCATCAGTGCACAGGAATATTTCCTGACACAAATGGAGAGTTGGTTCAGTTCAATTCCTTTAAACAGTCAATGGGTTGTTTTGATAGATACATATCCAAGGGCTATTTCCTCCGACATTATTCAAAATCTTGAATATGTAGGGGGAGACAAAAAAGGTTGGGACGTTTCTCAACCAAAAGGAATATTAACAAGTTACTTTTACCAAAAGGTGGTGGGCTGTCTTTTCGCTCAAGGAGTTAATATTCCTAATGAAAAATATGATGTTCAGAATCTGGCAATCAAAAATAATCGAGGATTTGTTCCAGGTCTTATTGCTGGTGACCGAACAGGTTATTCTGGGTTGCCTCTTGTTATAGAATTTCGGGAAACAAACACATCGTTTATGGATATGGTAATTCGTCCATGGGTAATATTGGCCAGTCATTATGGTTTTGTGGCACGTCCCGGAGGTGATAACGATATACGCAACATAAAATGTACTGTAACAATTCTTCAATACACACGTTCTTATCAAAAAGTGAGTCAAATACCTCGTAAAGTTTGGACATTCTATAATTGCGTTCCAACCGGACTTGTTGACCAAAGTTTAACTTATTCTCCTGATACTGAATATGAGAAATATGCCACATATTGGACTTATACCAATTATACTGTGCATTCCAATCTGTATATTCCACTTCCAAACATCATTAATCGAATCAGTACCGGAACAATTCCGAATGTTTCACCTTTCCAAAATGGAAACAGCTTTACATCTGCCAATCTTCCTACGAATTTCCAAGGTTTCTTTTAATCTATGAAAAATTTTCTTTGTAAGGTGCTCATACCTTCAACTGGAAAATATGAATATTTCCGGGAAATAGACTTTTCCACAAGCAAAACCATCAGCAAATACATACAGAATAATGATATATTGGGGTTTTCAAAATGCATGGAAAGCATCATAGAAGCCAATTCTCAAGGGGAAAAAAGGTTTAATATCATAGATATGTTGGCTATTTTATGCCAATTAAGATCATATTCATATGGAGATACCATAACTTTGTCAGGAAAAAATGAAAAAGATCAGCCTGTAACATACAAACATCGTATAAATCGCATCTTAAACTACTCAGGCACAATCAAAGAGTGCCAAGAAGAATGTTTTTATAATAAAAATATAGAACTTTGTGTGGATCTTCCTTATAATTTGATATCTGACGAGGATTTCGATGTAATTTCTCGTAATATAAAGTATCTTAGAGTGGATCATGAACAAATAGATTTTCAAAATATAAAAAGTTCTGATAAACAAAACATACTAAGCATGTTGGATGCATCATTTTCTGGTGAAATATTGAAATATAATCAAAAAATAATAAAATTATTAGATCAAATTAAGCTTTTTGAAGATATTGAAATAAAAGATTTTAAAAATATAACATTAAATCCATATAATGAGTCTGTAATTCAATATCTTTTGGCCATTTTCAACTATGATTTGATGAATATATATGAATTGGAGTATATTTTGATAAGAAGACTGCGTTTTTCTCTATCCGATTTACAAAATATGTCAATTAATGAAGCAGAATTGCATCTTAATCTTTACAAAAAGGAATTACAAACAATAGAAGAGATGCAAAAAAAGAATAGCCCTTGAAAAACAGGCTTGATTGCTAATTAATTTTATGGCAGAAGTCAATTTAGATAAAGTTTTAAGTAAATTAAAAGAGTATTCCAATTCAGACAAGGTGGATTGTCTTGTATTGAGCAAAAAAGAAACTCGCAAGTTCACACCGCTTACTGCCAAGCAACAAAAGGATCTGATTGAAGCTGCTGCATCAGGTTCTAAGGCAGCTTTCTTGTATCCTAAAGCAGTAAACAGCATTCTTTTGGATAATGGTGAGGATAAAAACATGCTTGTTAGTGACCGGGCATTGATTGTATTGGCATTGCGTGTTCATTCTTTTGGTCCCAATCAAAAGATTGAAAAGGATGGTCAAAATATTGAGGTAAATCTTCAAACCATATTGGATAATTTTGATAAAAATATTGAAGTAAAATATAATGAAACGTTTTCTCAAGGTCCTATTACAGTTAATTGCTCGGTACCAACAATTGAATATGAGAATAAGACTTTGGATTCATATCTTAAGTATCGTTCCGCAGAATTTGAGAATGATTCAAAGATTCAAAAGCTTCTTAGTGAAATTTATATACTGGAAATTGCCAAATATATAACCAGTATAGAACTAACAGAAAAAGAACCGATTGTTATTGATCTTAAAAGTCAAACAGTGGCTCAAAATATTAAGACAGTTGAAAGTTTAACGGCTTCTTTGGTTCAAAAGATACTTGGATTTATTGCAAATATCAAGAATTTGGAAAATAATATAACCAGCCAGAAAATAGGCGAGCAAACTGTTGATTTGAACCTAGATACAAGTTTCTTCTCTAACGTCTAAAAAGATATTTTTTAATAAATATTTTGGATGACTAATGAAGAGACAATCAATCTCTTAAAAACCTTATCCCAAACAGTAGATAAATTGGCTTCTTTTGACAGAAAGAAGGGGGATGAAAAAGGGGATACTATAGTAAATGAGGACGATAAACTGTCTTCTACTCTTTCAACTACCGAAAAACGTCGGTGGGAAACAATGTCGAAAATTCTTGCCAAATCAATCAAAGATATTGTATTTCCCAAAGGTGAAGAAAAAGTGGGAAGACCTGAATTTAAACAAAAAGAAATTAAAGACCTTGTTCTTTCACCCACTCTTGCAAAACTAGAAGACAAATCCAATAAGTGGATAACAGCACTTTTAGGTGCACTTGCTCTTTTAGCCGGTATTGTATCCGGAGCTATTGCAGAAATAGTAAAGATGTTAAAGGGATTAAAATTATTTTTAAGTGAAACCAAATTAGGAAAATTCATAAAAGAAATTTTTTCCGCTATAAAACTTAAAATTCTTGAATTGTTAAAACCTATACGTGAAACAAAATTTGTAAAATTTATTGAAGATGCTTTAAAAGAAAAAGTTATTAAACCTATAGCTAAATTATTTGAAACTATCGGAAGAGTTTTCAAAATAGTTGAAGGTGGAAAAGGTCCTTTGCTTATGATGAAAGCATTTCCAACCTTTTTTAAATTGTTTGAGGATTCTATAAGAATAGCGTTTAAAGTTTTTCAAGTTGGATCCAAAATAGGAAGATTATTCGGTAAACTTTTAGGACCGGTAATGGCTGTTTTTGAAGTTGTTGTCGGTTTGGTTCAAGCATTCACAGATCCTAAACTGAGCGATAAATCTTTTCTTCAAAAAATAGTTACAGGTCTTACACAAGGATTGTTAAACTTTTTTGACTTCTTTGAAATTTTTGGTTTGGATCTTTTTAAGTTTGAAACTATCAGGGATCGGATAGAAGAGATATTCAAACCATTTCGGGAAGGAAAATGGTTGCAAGGATTGTCACAAATAGGGAATCAACTTTCATCTGTAATCATTTCCATACCTGGAAAAATAGTTGGTTGGATTATAGGTTGGTTTGATAAGGATTTGGGAAAGAAAATTAGTGATTTCTTTGATAGATTTGATTTAGGAAAATTTTACACAGCTATCGCAAAAAGAATAGGAAATATTTTTGATCCTATTATAAATCTTTTTAAAGCTATAGAGGAAAAATTTGGTCCGTACTTAACTCCTATATTAAATCTTTTGGGTGGTCCTGTTATCGGTGCGTTTAATATTCTTAAAAAAACCTTTGAATATATTGCGCCTTTAATGAAAGACATAGCATCTTTAGCATCTAAATTTTTTGGTTATATAAAGAACTTTTTTGTCATGATTTGGGATGGTATAAAGTCTTTGGCTGACAGAATATCCCAGATTCCTTTCATGAAAAAAGTAGGGGAGGAATTAAAAGCCATAGCATCAGAATCACAAGTAACAGAAATGCCAACACCGGTGGTCGCTACTGCACCAGCAAATGTATTTGATACATCAATGCAAAAAAATATGGTCAATGAAAAATTTGCAGATATTTTATCAAAAACTGAAAACAATCCATCAGAAGCTTTTTCAATGTTTGGCGATCAAATGGGCAATCTCAATAAAACAAATACTGTTAATAACAAAATAGCTGTAGACCAATTGCGTGAATTTAAAACATTAAATCAAAAATTTGATATGTTAATGGAACAATTGGCAAATGGAAAGAATGTTGTAAATAATGTTATCAACCAAAGCACACAAAACAGTTTTCCTCAATCAACTTCAGTTTTTGATTTGAGACAAGGATATAGAGGTAATTAAATATGTCAGATTTTGTAGGAGATATTTGGAAATTTGCAGACAATCCCATAAATTTTGAAGGAAGGGATGTTACTGGTGATTCTGCTCCTCCTGTTTTGGTAGGAGCTGGTTATTCTGTAGGATCTTCGATTGCACAAGGATCCTCACAACGTCTTCGAATAGGTGATAAATTTCTTGTTGATGTTATAAATGGTTTATATTGGACTCATACTCCTTTAACCAAGCGGGAAGAAGTTCCTTATATTGCTTTAAGTGAAAAACGTCTGAAAACGAATGCACTTATTGCTCAAGCGGCTTATAACTCTATGACTGTAGGTTTGTTTGATAAAACTGGTTTGTTACAAAGAGCAGGAAGATCATTAGATTCTGCCACAAAAGGACAATTGAGTGAAGCTTTGCAAAAAATACAAAACTTTTTACAATCCGGGCCTACTGGAAGTACCATAGATAAACTTGGGTCCTTAATAGGCGGCTCGAAAGAAAAATTCAATAATTTCTTAGGAGGTGATGGTCTTTTTAGTCTTCCTCAAAATCAAGGTTCTCGAAATGTGTTGCGTGTTTATGAAGGTTTATACATTACCGAACCTACAGGATGGGAATACGTTCTTCCTTATTTTGAAGATTATCAAAATGGTGTTTCAAATGACTTTGGTGATGCGAATGTAGGAGGTATAGGCCAAGGTTTATATGCAGCAGGAGCATCAGAAATTGTAGCGGGAATTCGGAACCAGGCTGAAATGCTAGCCGGAGCAATCAATATAATGGAACCTGGAACATATATTGAAAAACCTAAATTTTATCAATTCCAAGATAGCGGAGATGAGGTTACCATCCAATTTCCTCTTTTGAATACTGGTCATGCCACTTATGAGGATGTAGTAAGAAATTGGCAATTCATATATCTTATGGTTTATCAAAACCGTCCTATTCGTTTTACACGAGATTTGATTGAACCGCCTGTAATTTATGAAGTTTCACTTCCAGGTATAAAATATATGCCATATGCTTATGTTAGCAGATTGGAAGTTCAATTCCAGGGATCACGCCGTCCAATGAATATAACATTCAAGGATGAAAGCAGTCTGGGTCAAGGTCAAAACAGTGTTAATACAATTATTCCAGATGGTTATAGCATACAAATCACACTTAAAGGATTGGTTTCTGAAACTCGTAATTTCCTTTACACATCATTAAATGCAGATCCTGTAAGTGTAACTACCACAGGAGGAATATAATTATGATAGATTTTGGAAAACAACAAAATGACATTCCGGATTTGTTTCCTTTGGATTCAACACGGTATGAAAATATTTTTAAATTGTATAAAGATCCGAATTCTATTTATTTTTATAATATTTTGAATAATATTATTGTTCCAGACAATATTGATCAGCAATTTTATTATATAATAAAATTAAACCGAAAAATACCATGGACAACCATAAGTTATGAAGAATATGGAACAATAGACTTGTGGTGGTTCATATGTCTTGTAAATAAAATAAACAATCCTATAAAATTTGTTGAACCTGGATCTGAACTTAAAATTATTAGAAAAAATTATTTGGCAACAGTCTTAAATATAATACAAAAAAATATTAACTTATGAGTTTGCCCGCACCGATTAGCAACCTTCAAAATTATAACGATCAGGTTGTTCAGATCAATGATATTTTATATTATTATAACATTTTATTGTTCAATCCTGATTATGATGTGGTGCGCATCAAACAATCTGCAATCAAAACTTTGTATATTGAAGACGATATAAGCAATTTTTATCAGGAAGGTTATTTGATTTATGACAATAAATTCGATGTTATTGAATCATTAAATTCACTGCAACCAGGCTATTCTCAAACTCCATCATTAGTGGATGGAACATTAAATGGAACCGTAGGCAAAGGATATCGTTATAGAGGGGATGCAAGGGATTTTCTAATTGTTGATATCATGCCAGAAATTAAACCTGGAACAATTAAAAAGGGTGAAATGAATGAAAAAGATAAAATTGTTTTTAATATGCGTTTTACCTTTTCCATTTATAATTCAGAAGATATTCGGGGAAACACTTTAAATGAAAAATATAAAAAACTTTATTTTCATGATGTAACTTATCAAATCATGAAGGAAAAACAGGCATATTTTTCAACATCAGATTATCTTGATAACAAAGAAGTCATTAAATTATCAAATCAGGATAGAGGAATACCTACAGGAACTGCGATTCAAAATCTTATCAAAAAAGTTTTTAACGCAGAAGAGGGATATAATCCTAAAATTTCTAGAAAATGGGATGTTGGAGGAAGCACATTATTTTATAGTAGTCCTGCCCAATATAAAGCAATAGATGATTTGTATTATCTGTTGGATTATCATGTAAGTTCATCTGAATCTGATTATGACAACTGTTATTTGAGATTAGAAAGATATACTGAAGAATGGAAATTGCAAAGTTTCAAAGATTTGTTTAGTTCTGCGTTCATAAATTCTCCTTCTTTATCTCAATTTGGTTTAAGTGAATCGGCTGGATCTTCCTTGCTCGAAAGTTTTTTCCTTGGCATGCCTATGGACGATTCTACAACCTCCACAGTTCAATCCAGAGTTCCAGATTTTGCCGGAAACATGATGACTTTTAATGATTCCAGTATATTAAATCAATATGAATTTACCAACATTTCAGGAAAGGATACTCAAGAAAAGATTGTTTCACATCCCGTACATAGTCATAATTTCAGCACAAACACATTCCGTATAGACTTTTCGAACAATGATATTGAATCAGCACAACAAACCTATATTAACAATTATGTTAAGAATTTAAAAGGGTCTGGTGGAAAACCACCCGCATCAAATCTTGCAAATAATCAATATCGTCTTAAACAACAAAATATACAAAATATTTTCACTATCAGCAGCGAAAGTCAAACTCAAAGATATTCTTTTGGTCGTAATGCTATATTGCGTTCTTCATTGTTTTTAAATAATTGCATAAAATTCAGAACCAAAGGTGTTACAAGTCGTCAAGCCGGACAATTCATAAGCATACAAAGACATAACAGTGTACCGGATAATTATTTTGATGATAAAAATTTGGGTATATATCTGGTCATTCGTGTCGAACATGTGTTTATGGATCAAAAATATTATAATGAAATTTTTGCAGTGAAAACTTATAACTATAAAGATCCGAAATTCACCAGTCAAGTATCATGAATAATATTAAAACAATAGATCCAGAAATGGTATCCGTTAATCTTTTTTTTAAAAAAGATTTTTACAAGTCCGCATCAAATTATTTGGATTATATTGGTAATCTTCCTAAAGAATTGGATGTTCATCTAGAGTGGTTGAAAACAGATTATGCAAACGATCCGATAAAAGCAAAAACAGACTTTTTTAAAAATCTTGATTTAAAAAGTCTTAAAACAGATTTTGTTGTTCATTGGTTGAAGCAATACAAAACAACATATTCTGAAGTACAAGACCAAGTAAGATTAGAAATGGGACCAAATGCCACAATTACACGAAATCCATCAGATTGTGTTGGATCATTGGCAAGAATGAGCAATTATACGAATTCTTCAACTCAATTGGTTTCTGATAGGGATATGGAAAATCTTCCTGTTCCGGCATTATATGGTGCCGGTATGGAAAACACTCTTAGTAACAATGCCAAAATTGTTAATTCCAGCTTTTCAAAAGCTTCTAATAGTCTTTTCCGTTATTCATCATTCAATCTTCAAGAAAAGGTTTCTGAAAATACTTTATCACACGGACAAAATATGATTCCTGATTATAACCATTATCAAAGAATGATGAAAAGTATAAATGATGTTACGCAAAAATTGCGACAAGAATTTTCAGATTTCTTCAGAGTAAATGAATTTTATTCAAATTATAATCCAAATAGCCAATCCACAAATGTTCAAGTCGTACCACCAACAATCGTAACAACATTAGTGGAAGGACAAGTTCAGTATCAAACGCAACTCAAAAGCCGTGCTACTGATATTTTGACATCATTTACGAACCGGCGAGCTTTGGATACGGTTCCGATTTCTTAGCATCAACAGTAACACTCTCAATCGAAACAGAAGACTGCATCAATTGTTTGAGAATTTCTTCCCGTGTAAAAGTCATACGACTTTCATTTTCAGTATTTTTAAGTTCTTTTTTAGATTCAATATCCATTTTTTTGATTTCTTTGGCATTTTGATTTTTCTTTTCACTCAAATTAATTTTATTTAAAGTGTCTATTGCTGCTGTACTTGCTTTAATTAGTTCAGAAATTGCCAATATTTCCTTGCTTTCAGGACTGTGGGCTATATAATCCTTCATTGAAAGTATGAGTTCATTTGTTTCCTTTATCAAACGAGACGATTGCTGGATGACAAAATCCTCAACTTGGTCTTTTTCCAGTTTAATTTCGGGTTGTCTGGGTGATTCAGACAATGCCTGTACATCCTTCAACTGGTCTAATAAATTCTTGACTTCGACTTTTTGATCCATAACATATATATTTACAACTAATATGAATATTGCAAATAATCTATGGGTGGAAAAATATCGCCCACAAAATTTGGATGAAATAGTTTTGGATGATAAAACCAGAGAATTTATAAAAAATTGCTTACAAAAGAAAACAATTACACATCTTTTGCTTTATGGAAAACAAGGGATGGGCAAAACTTCATTGGCAAAAATTATAGTCAAAGAACTAGGTTGTGATTATTTGTATATCAATGCATCAGATACCCGAGGAATCGATACTGTACGGGATGAAATTAAAAATTTCCTACAACTCATGCCAAGTAATGGTTCTATTCAGGTGGTTATATTGGATGAGTTTGACGGGTTTACAGCAGATGCAATGCGAGCTTTGAGAAACATGTTGGAAGAGTATTCCGAAACCAACCGCTTCATTTTTACTTGTAATGATATTAACAGAGTAATTGATCCTATTCGTAGCCGGGTTTATGAAATAAACATTTCTAATCCTCCTGTTAAAACATGTTTGGAAAGATGTCTTAATATTTTAAAAAATGAAAAGATAGAAATAAATGATAAAAACAAAGATATTCTTACAAAAAAAGTAAAAGCGTTTTATCCAGATATTCGTAAAATTGTATTTGAACTTCAAGCATCTTTGGATTTATCTTTTAATTTGAATGATAATGTACAAAATCTTGAAAGTGTTGCATCCGGATTGCTCAATAAACTATCAAAAGAAGATTTTGTGACAGTAAGAAAATATATTATAGAAAATGAAAAGAACTTTGATTCTGATTATTATGGTCTGACCAAAAAAATATGCGAAGTTATTTTCTATTCTGATATGGATATTGTAAAGAAAAAGAAATGCTTTTTAGAACTATCAGAAACGCTGTATAGGAGTAAACAGGTATTGGATCAGGAAATAAACTTTTCTTCCTGCGTTTGTAAACTACAGGATATTATTAGCTCTTAGGAAGATAATCGTAGGTATAAGAAGCCACACTAGGATTCTTACTACCTTCAGCAGGTTTGGAAGGTATCTTTACGTTTGTATTCTTTAATTCAATTTCGGAAGGTGAATTTTTACCATCGCCCCGATCTGTCTGAGATGTTTGATAGGTGGGGTTGAGAATAGCAGCTGCTGTGGCTTTTTCTTCTTCAAGTTCTTTGGGTTTGATATTGATATTATTATCCCTTTTCAAACCTTCAGGTACTTCAGGAAGATTCGGATAATAATCTTTATATTCAAGAATTCCGGCAGGAAGAGTCATGAAATCTTTATAACATCCAGGAGCTAATTCGAGTGTAACATCACAATAAAAGTCATCTGCGTTATTTCCTTCAACAAATCCAGGCTGACTGCTTGGGCGAAGGGTTTTTACAGAGCTTACACGCATGTGCAGACCGCTATCAGCAAACTGTTTTGCCTTTTCAACGATGGAAGAACCTTGTTTTTTGAACCATTCATTTTTCAAAGCACCTTCTTTAAATTTTACAATATCCCCGGTAAGGAATCCACCACGGGTATATCGGCTAATGAATGACTCGTATAAACTTGTAAATTTTCTCATCATGAATATTTATCCTTAAAAACAAACTTTTATATTAAATATTTATAAAATATGGCATCTATTAACCTTTCATTTTTACAGCAACCACCCAAAATAGATGATCACATTTATAAGGATATTCGGTTTGATTTAGAACAAAATTATACCCGTGGGACGGAATTGTCCAAAAAGCTGGAAATCAAGGATTTAAAGGCAGATTATGATTTGGATGCAATAAAAAACAGTCTTTTTAACCTTTTTACAACCCTTCCAGGACAAAAGATTCTTAACCCCATTTATGGCTTAAATCTCATGCAATTTGTTTTTACAAATTTAAGTGAAGCAAATGCCAGATTGATAGGAAAAGTTATTTTTGAAGGAACAGAATTGTTTGAACCACGAGTTTCTATTTTAAATATAAACGTGAACGTAGATTACGATCAAAGTCAGTACACAATAAACATGAGGATCAATGTACCATCTCTTAATCTTTCAAACGTAAATATTAAAGGCGTTTTAAAAGATAGCGGATTTTACTTTATCTAATTATGGCAAACGAAATTTCAAAAACAGATTTTCCATTGCAGCAAAATGCATATGCTGCATTTGATGCTCAAACATTAAAAAGCTTGATGTTAGATCAATTAAACCGAGGAGGTGTGTTTACTGATCAAATTTTTGAAGGCAGTAATTTTAACAGCTTTTTGGATGTTATTGCATATAGCTATCATGTTCTGTTGTTTTATCTGAACAAAACATCATCCGAAAGTCTTTTCACTCAAGCACAACTTTATGAGAACATGAATCGTATTGTTAAGCTTATCGATTATAAACCGATAGGATATCAAACAAGCGTTCTTTCGTTTCAAGCAAATGCAAGTGAAAGTTTACCAATAGGAACATATACAATTCCTCGATATTCATATTTTATTGTTAACGGAATTCATTACGGATTCAAAGAGGATGTTACTTTTACCAAAACAGAAACAAGAGGAGTATCCCTCGAACAATTAGCTAAAAATAACCTTCTTTACCAAGGAAGATTTGTTGAATATCCAATATATACGGCAATTGGTGAGCCATATGAATTGGTACGAGTTGTTTTGGTTGATCAGGATGGAAATCCTCCTTTTGTGGATCACTTCACCATGAATGTTTATGTAAAAGATAAGGTTAGTCAAAAATGGTCTCTTTGGACACAGGTGCCTAATTTATTCTTGAATGAAAATCAAGATAAAGTTTATGAACTTCGGTTTAATGAAAATGGACGTTATGAAATAAAATTTGGTAATGATGTCACAGGAAAAAAACTCAATAGTGGCGATGAAGTCTTGATTTATTATTTGAAAAGCGATGGCACACCTGGAGAAATAGGTGTTGGTGCATTGAATGGTAACAGTTTGTTTCCTTACAGCAGTTTGAATTATGCTGATGTAACAAACGATACCAAAAATGAAAATATCAATTACATGACAACAACCCAGTTTGGGTATATTTCATTTACAAATACTGATCCATCCACAATATTTGGCGAACCTGAAACTGTTGATAATATAAGGGATAATGCTCCAAATACATTCAAACGTCAATATCGTCTCATAACTGCATCAGATTTTAAAAGTTATATCTCAAACACCTTCAAAAATATTATTCATGATGTTCAAGTTGTGAATAATAAGGATTATTTGAATGGGCATATGAAATATTTGTATAATATTGGATTAAAATATCCTTCATTGGAAAGTCGAGTTTTGTATAATCAGGTAACATTTGCAGATACATGTAATTTTAACAATGTATATTGTTATATGGTTCCAAAATTACAAAAGAGCAATTCAATAAAAGTAAACAATAATTTTGTCACAGATTCACAAAAACAATATATTGAATCTTATGTCGATCCAATCAAATTAACTTCTTCAGAAGTTATTTATAGTGATCCAGTTTATATGGCTTTTAATTTGGGAATTTCTCTACCTGTTGAAATTCTTGATAAGGAAATTTATAAACAAACCAAATTGGTAATAGTTAAAAGAATGGATTCACGAACAAATGACGATGAAATCAAAAGTGTGGTGGCAAAGATATTCCAAAATTATTTTGATTCGAACAATATTAAATTACAACAAACAGTAGATTTAACTAAGCTAAACAATTCTATTTCAGAAGTTACTGGAGTTAAAAATTTCTATACAAAACGTGTGACTGATGATGGTCGAGTCCTACAAGCTGATGGAATAAGCATTCTTTATTGGAATAGTGTATATGACAAAGAAGATATTAATGTTTCTACACAGAATTTAAATATGGATTATTTCCAATTTCCTTATCTTTACGACAGGGATAATTTCCTGGAAAGAATAGAAGTTGTCGTTGAGACAGTATAACATGGCATATGACATGCACCTATATAAACATAAGTGTAACAAACTTCACAGGTTTGGAGTCATTAAGCACCTATACTCTTGATGTCACCCCATTTACTTTTGTTGCATCGCTATCTTCAAATAATCTTTCCTTAAGCGATCAAAAGGGTCTTTGGAATTTTGGGGACGGGACAATTTCCACAAGTTTAAGTACAAATCACTCTTATACATGGCCCGGTGTATATGATGTCACATTTTATGGATATACTAGTGCAGGAAACACAGTTCAAGCATGTCGAACCTTTCAAGTAACTGCGGTTAATTATGTAGGTGACTTTATTCATTCTAATTATTTGAATGATGAAAAAATAGCTTCATATAACAGTGGACAGGTTTCTGATCCTATTGAAATAGTACGATATAATTCTTGGCAATCACTTCCCACCGTCTCTGCCACAGGATATACAATTAATTTTTATGCAAGCGGAAGCAAATCGGATTATCTTCAACTTGAAAATTATGTAAAAGATCCATGGGCACATTTACAATCTTATTTCTTTTTTGTTGAAAAAGTTGGAAACCGATTTGGCATCTTAAGTTCAGCTGTAACAACTGCTGATCCAATCTATGTTTATATATCCAACAATCAAATAGTTGAATCATCATATCCATATGAAGGATCGATGTTGGCAGGAACAAGTGGAACAACAACCATTTACTATGTTGATCAATATCCTAAAAATCTAACATCTGAAACGCCTATTTTTCTTTATGCCTCATTGGATCTCTCATTATTTCCTTCCAGAAATGAAATTCCAAATTCAAATTATACAGAAAATTTTTCAAAACTTCCTTATATAAATTATTCATCACTCGTAACACCAGTTAAAATCAGATATAATCCAGCACAAACATTAAGCATTACATCAAATGGAATTGACGGAGAAGGCTATACAGATGAATCATTTTATATTAATAAAATAAAATGGCAAAATTACCCAATTTCATTTTTCATTAAGTTAAAAGACAATCAAAATTATACTACCAAACAATACCCTCTTTTAAATTTTAACAGATCCACAGATTATTTTGATTTAACATGTGATTTAATTTCAGTATGTTCCCAAAAAGTAATTGATGGAATACATTTTTACAAAAATAATAATATAAAAAATATAAATCGAACAGGTGGATTTTATGCCGGTTATTTGAACAGTCCTTATGCGGTTGAAAATGTAGCGTTAACTGCATCAGTAAAAATTTATGATCCTGCATATTTTGCCAAAGATTCGCCTTATGCTTGGTTGGGACAAGGTTTGGATTCTTATTCTATTTCAATAACATCAAATGCAGATATTGCATCTAATATCTATAGATATAACAAATTCAGGGAATATGATGCTTGCAAAGAAACTATTTCTCTTCAATTAACAGGAACAAAATCTTCTCCAACAGTTTTTGCAGGAATCCTCAAAAATCCATTTGCAATAGCAGTAAGTCCATCTGAAGATGACGCTGTTTGGTTTGCAGATTCTGATCGGGATAGAATCTTAAAATTAAAGAAAAATGGGCAGATTATTTTTGATATAGATCTATCTAATGCACCCAGAATTTACCCAGATGGAAATGTCATATATCAAAATTTCCAAGGATCTCTTTCAGGTGCAACACCTTCTTCTATCGCATTAGACGGACAGGCAAATGCTTGGGTAACATTATATACAGCTGGTTCTTGCTTAAGAATTCAAAGGGATACAGGTTATATTGATGCTGAAGCTTATCCAACATATCCTAATGTTGATTTTTCAATTTTACATTCATTTAGTGGAGAACCTATAGATGCATTTTCTGGAATTACCATAGAATCATTTTTAAATTACGGTTTCGGTCCTTTGAGTGGCATTTATGCTGATGAATCTACTATTTTACCATCATGCATTGAAACAGATTTAGATAGTAATATTTGGGTAACATATTCTAATCCTTTAAAAGGATATCTAATCAAATACGATCCAAATGGAAACTTTTTAGGGGCAAAAGAATACCCAACATTATTCAGCCCGCAACAATTGTTAATAGATCGAGATAATAATCTCTATATGACTGTGATGACATATTTGAATAACAATTCAAGTATTACCAACCGTAATGATTTTCTTTATAAATATGAATCCAATTCCGGTAATCTTTCGGAAAATTATCCTTTAAGTGGTTATAGCGGTTTGGGACCATTAGCTGTTGATAAAGATCAGAATATATATGCTTCTTATAATAAACAAGATATTTTACGTGTAAAAACAGGAACTGATACCACTACATTTTCTGTTGGAAGTGGAACAAATCTTACAACAGAATATCAAAGTATAAATGCAATTGCTTGTGATACTGAAAATATTCTGTGGGTTGTTCATAATTTTGATCGACGTGTGTATTTGTATCCTTTGAATTCTTTTACAGTTTTAAACACAGTGGATGTAAACAGAATTAACACTGATGATGTCGATCCTTCTAATTTAAGGGCTTATGGTGATTGGACAGGAATGCGGTGGATAAACAAATATTATTATAATACAAGAACAAGAACAGTTACTGGTCAAAGCAACACGTTTAACATTTACCCTGTTAGTGGTGGATATGGTTTGGCTAAAATAAATGAAAATTTTGATGCTATAGGAAATATCAAATCATACGTGCTTCAAGAATCTCTTTTAAACAAAAATGTTCTTTTCGATCAATTTTTAGGGCCCATAGTTGGTAATAAAAACAGTGCTATAAATTCTTTGGGTAAAAGAATCTATGAAAAAATAGCAAACTTTGTTTCAAATAATGCAGATTTGGATGCAAATGAACTAGAAGCATTACAAAGCATGGAATCACTCATAGGTGTGGATTTACAAAATTATAATTTTCCATTTCCTCCAGATATGCAAAGATTAGTTAATTTGCTTGGAACGAAACTTTCTTACTTCAGAGGTTCTCCAAATCTTTTTGATTCAAATTATGACAAAAAACAAACCATTTCCAATCCTAACTATGGAAAAAATCTTGGAAAACAATTAAGCTGGAGCACTTCAACTGTTCCTACATCTGGTAAAGTTGTTTTATATGAAAAATTCGGTGAAGTTTATTCTGATGGCATATTGACAAATTATGGTGTTTCCCAAAATGGATTTTTATCCGGTTCAACACAGGTTGTTCATCTTAGTGATGTGAATACTTCATGGGGATGGCCACTTGTTCTGGGTGATGATGTTACCGGAGGAATTGAAGTTTCACGTTATTATGATGTTTTTGAATATAATGAAGGTAATAATAATTTATTTTATAATAATTTAATTGATTGGGATAGTGAAAAAACAACAGTTTCTCAAACAATCAGCACATATTCTGATTGGTTTGATACAAATAATATAGCAGATAATCTTATAAATTATCAATTATCATTAGGATTAGGACTGCTAAGTTCGGGTAATTAATTTTATGGAGACAAATTTACAAAATTATATCCCATACAACTCAGTATTAAATCCTGACAATACTGATGTTCCAGGAGATTTTTCTCAAGCATATAGTTTAATAGATTGGCTTAAAAATCTAAAAATTTCAAGCACAGATACTGCCAGTTACATTTCATCTTATAACAAATATCTAAACGAATGGTTTGATTATTATAATGTTTCAAGATCTGATAAAACTTCTTTTGTCCGTTTACAATATATAAATTTATTAAAAGAAATAAGCTTAAAATATACAACTCTCGACGAAAAAAGATTTTTATCTAATATTAATTTTGATGATAATCAATCTTTAGATATTGCAATTCCTTTCTTTACCAAAAAAATCAAAAAAATATGCCAATATTATGCACAAAAAAGAGATACATTAACCACTGGTGTTATTCAATCAAATCTGCGTGGAAGTGATTTTGGAATTGAAACTTTAATTAAAAAAGCAATTGTTTCCATACTTCAAAACAATGATTTTGAACCCACTGGTGTTCGTTTGCCTGCTCTTTCATCCGTTCTTTCTGATTTTCACGTGCAAATCAATGATGCATATGACACACAACAGTATTATTTTGATATTGAACCAGGATCTAAGTATGAATCCTATGATGTTCAAGACCCTGAACGAAAAGAATTTTTCAATTTAGACTCCACATTGGTGGATGATACTTCTATTTTTAATCTTAACGCTGCTATTATCGAAGCGATTGAATCATATCCTTTCTTTTTAAAAGAACTGGGATTGACTAATTTTACTGTAAATTTCAATCTTTCTACAACAAATTATTCTTATTTGGATTCTAGAGACTTTCAAAATTATGATAATAATTCTGATCCGACCAATACAAATGTTTATGAATATAAAAAATTGTATGAAAGAAATTTGGGAAATAAACTCGTCGGATTATCAGGGCAATATCTTCTCAGTCCTTTGAGCAGTTATGTATTGATTCCAACATATCCATATCAAAATATTTTAAACAGAAGATTTCCAACAGTCGCACATACACCTGAAATTACATCAGCTCAACGGGAAAAATATATTGGTAACTTTTTCACAAAAGACAATCTTGGAATTTTATTCTGGAACACATATAAAAAAGAATATTCATTTTCTAGATTTTTGTCTGCAGGAGAAGTTATTTTGATTCCTGATCCAGAAGTGGGCTCAAATGCTTCTGGATTGTCATTATTCGATCAAACATTAAGCGGAATAGATTATCAGGTTGATTTGCAATGGAATCGATATGATTGGTCTAATGATTATGCATTTGGAAAAATATATTCAGAACCAAAAATTCACAAATTCTTTGCATATACAGGAAAAAATGAAATATCCGAAGATAGCGATGAAGGCGTTTCCAGAGTAACAGATTATCAAGATTTTTGGAATGATAATATTATTTGGAGAAACAGGGATGTTTTTGAATTTTCTGGTGATGATTATTATCCATTGGATGAAAGAAAAAAATATCTTCTTTATAACAAAGGAATATTAACAAAATATAAAACTGATATTTTTGGTAATCATTATGGATTATTTAAAAATTCATTAACAAATAGTTATTCTGCCATTTCAACATATGTACATTATCCATCTGCAACATCATTATACACTACCAATACTTCTTCGTTATGTTCCCTTTATGCGAAACATAATTTCCAACCCGGACAAGTTTTTGTAAGATCCTATGATGATACGAAAGTTTTACCTTTAAGTTCTGCTCTAAGTGGAATTTTCATAAAATATCCAACAATAGTCAGAAACGAACTTGAAAATTCCATCATAGATATGGAATTGATTTTTAATACAATTGTTTTGGAAACATCCAATTATATTGTATTAGACAAAATTAATTTTGATTTCGACACAAACACGTTTAATGGATTTTATACAAAAAACACATACTTTAAGAAATATAATACAGATTCTAACATAGAAAATTATTCAAATTTTTGGTATGATGATGAAAGTAATAATATATTTCTAGCATTTTTAACATTGTTTCAGGAAAATTCATCCACAAGCAAAAAAATAGTTTATCCAAAAGTTTTTGCTGCAAATATTCAAAGTTTGAATTTTACAAAAATTTATCCAATAATTGAAAACATTCAAAGTTTAAGTTCATTTATTGTAAATTTGAGTTCAGAGAACTTCAATCTTTCATTGAATGACAGAAGTTTGATGAACATTAGTCATGAATCCCAGATATTAGGCATATTGGTAAAAAGTTACAATAAAAATGGTATACCAATTCTTAACAATTACAAATTTAAAAGATCTTTTAATACTCTGGCTCTAGATAATTTCTTATCATTTAAACCTTGCGGATTCATTTATGATAGAAATTATAATGATAGAATAAAAGAACAAACTGTCAGACATATATCACTATCTTCATCAATCGTTGCCAATCAAAAAGATTTTAACAGTTTGGTTTGTTCATCATCTTCTTCTGAGTTTTTTAACTATTATTATGCAGCATCTCAGCCATTGACAGTAAGCAGCACTGTTTCTTCATTTATTGTTTGTGATTCTACAATCACAAATATATTCACTATTTCTGCAGGTAATACAAAATTAAACTTAAGAGATGTATACGGAACTCTGGTTTATGACTTCTCCGGATCAAATCAACATTATTTTACAACAATTAATGACTCTATTACAGCCCAAGATGGGATCAATATCTTCTCAATAACCTATGTTGCCAGTGGACAACATGTCATTTACATAGATCCAAGATGACAAAGGAAATTTACAATTAAATAATTTATATGCAATTCAATAGGATATATAACGAAAAATCATTCGATAGTCGCCATGATATTGCGACATCGTTGACCTTTTCTATTTTTAATCCAGTATCGTCCTGTTCAGGAGGAATATCGATTGCATTTTATGAAGATTCTTTGTCTTCACCATATGGTGGGGGGATAAACGGATCATTAGGTTATTCGCCATATACAGGATATGAGGGTTTAAAAGGTGCATATATGGGTATTGGATTAGACGTTACAGGAGAATTTTCCAAAAAAGGTGACGGAAGAAATGATGGTGATTATAAAAACAATCCAAATACAATAGCTATTAGGGGTCCTGAATTTAATGATTATCCTCTTTTAACTTATACTGAAAATCTTTCATCATTCTCCAATATTGTATTGGGTCAAAATTATACAACCGAAAATGATGCAATTTATACAACAATTCGTGTTGTTTTAACAGAACATGGCCGTTTGGTTAAAGTTCAAAAAATGGTTTCCCCGGATAATTTTGTAACATTGGCTCAAACCTATCTGGATAGAAGAAAACAAACTTCATATCGAATAGCCTGTAATTTTATTTCTCCTGATGATACAACAGTTTTTAAAATTAAAGAATTTGATTGCTACGGATTTGAACAGAATGTGGACAATATTTTAGATGCAACCTTATCCACCTGTTTGCAATTTATACGAACAAATGTGTTTAGTGTTGGTCAAACTTCAAAATTGTTTTTAGGTTCTAATAATTTATTTTCTGAAAAATCAGGAAACAAGTCTTTTAATGATTATATTCTTACCACTTCAAGCACTGCTCCTTATGATGAGCGTCAAACAATAAATTATGATGCTTCAATTATTGAAAACTTCCTGGATAATTCGAATGATAAATTGCTTGTAAGAAACACACTTAATAATTCTGTTGACATTTATAGGAATTTAGGAAGAAATGTTGTAAAAGAATATACTGTATATTCAAATAATGTTTCTGGATTCGGATTTCATGGAAGCATAGACAATGACTATGTGTTTCTTTCCACTCTTTCATCAGTAGAAATATATAAAAGAAACAACTACGATTGGAATTACTATTCATCAATTACAACCCTTTCTTCAATTCCAACAAATATTAAATTTAAAAACAATCAAGGTATCATATCTTATATCGATGGATCTGCACAAATATTTGAAAATGATGGTTTAGGAAATTATAGCAGTGTGTTTTATCTTTCCGGCATATCAAATTCTTCTGAAGGATTTGGTTATTCAATCGCAATGGGTGATTATTTTGCTGCAATAAGTGCCCCTTATAAAGGTTGTTTATATAGTTCTGACGGTGCTGTTTTTGTTTTTACAAAAAATCAAACCACAAACGTATGGTCATATTCCATTCAGCTTTCTGCAGGAGATAATCCTGATGCAAAATATGGTTCTGCCATTTCAATCAGTGACACAACATTAGGCATTAGCCGTCCTGGAAATACAGTTTCACTCAATTCAAATGCTGGATTAATCGATATTTATGATTATTCAGAATCTAACGAATCTTTATTATTGTTAAAAACATATCCACCTATATCCCTGACTCCTAATGTTCGTTTGGGATCTAACATGGATATTAAAGGTAAAATTCTGGCTGCACGATCAACAAATGGAATATCTGTTTATAATTTAAATTGCAATCCTGCATATGTTCCTGCACCTGTTGTACCTCCTTGTGTCATACAATTGTTGAATCCATTGCCAGTTTCTTTCTTGAAAAAAATAGATTTAAGTGGATATGTTTTGACAATACAATGTCCGAAACCTCCAGTTGTTCCTTTGAGTTCATATTGTGCATTAGTAGAAATTGTAGATAGCAGCATACCATTATATTCAATCAATGGTTTGGATATCTTGAGTCCATTAGTATGTCCATTAACAGGAATATAAAATGAAATATAACACTGGAATACTTTATTTGACGGCGGGAGAAAATTTTGTCAGTTACGACACAATTGACGGTTATGTTTATCGTGATCCGATATTTGGATATAATTTTACATATACTAATGTTCTTTGTTCTGGAACTTTCCGTTCATTGAGTGCACTTCCATCGCTTTCTGCATTACCATTATCTGCTTATACAAACACTTCAACATTTTCGGCATCTGAAAATATTGTGATACACAGATACGAACAGGATGAATTTTTGTTCACAGCACCTGTTCAAATAACATTTTCGTTATCTGGTGTAGATCAAACATTATATAAAATACAAAAAATAACAGCAGATATTAACAATCAATATGTTGAAAAATTCATAGATTTAACAAATCCTAGTTCTACTACACTAGATTCGATTACAGGAATTTATCAAACCGGGGAAGATTTTATCACTGCCCATACAGCAATAATCAGCTGTTATCGGGAAAACTTTTATGTGGATGTATTTGTTGTTCATTTAAGTGCAACACAACCCAGCATAATCAATCCTATTTTAGATTATAAAATTTTGAATTATCAGTTATTGGATGATAACAGAAATTATCTACTAACTTTGCAAGGTTCACAACTTTTGGATATTAATTATGGTGTTTTGGGAACAGGTGATTATTTGTTTATTCCTCCTGTTATTGTGCGCCCCGAACTTCCACCTCTTCAATTTGCAATTACAATCGTTCCTGCTTTAACAACTCAGCCAATATATCCAAATATACCTCCATTAACTGCATATTGTGCGCTTATAACAATTGTAAACAATGATATAATGATAGGAGTTGATGTATTCAACTCAACTTATTTGGTTCCAATTAGTTGTGTTGCCCCGATATATTAATAAATAATTTTATGCCTGTCAGAGTTTTTGATAATAATAATTGGTCGAACATGGAGGTTTCCTATGTTCAAGACAGGGATTTGGGTACAGTTCAACAAAAGATCTTCAGTGATTCATGTATGAATTTTGCTTTTCCTGAATTTTTTTCAAAATCATACGATCAAAAAAATAACAATTATTCCAATCTAGTTTTAACATCTTCAATTAAATTTGAAGAATCGTTTTTTTTAATCAATCCAACACAAAAGGGAAATGGATTCGTAACATACATAAGCAATGGTATAGATGCTATAAAAGAATCATCTCAAAGATATTGGTCTATCAATCCTACAGTTTCATCTAATTATTTGGAAATTACTACAAATAACTTTTTTGGAGCAAAAAATCCTAATTATTATTTTGAAATAGATTTTCTTCCAAACAATTTATGCAGAATTTCTCACGAATATTATAATAAAAGATATTATCTGAATTTAAACTTTTTAAACAATAATGTTTATCTTCTTTCCTCTACAAGTGACATATTCAATTCAAACAGTTTATATCAACAGGCTTTTGAATATATTTTTGATAATATTAATAACTGTATAACATTTTTTTATAGAAAAAACAATAATGTCTATACATTAACACGATCAACATCGTCACTTACTTTTTTACCTCTCAGCGGAAGTGATATTCAGTTTACAGTAGATAATACTTTTAATATTCTTCCGATCAGATTTAATCTTATTGATACACTATCCTCTTTTTGGTACTCATATACAAAAGAATTTGATACAAACAATCTTAATGTTGATTGTTCAAAATCTGAAAACACTAAAGATCAAATTGTTTTTCATTCCGAATTTAACAATATAACTTCTGCAGAAGTACCATATAATTTCTTCACAGAAAAAAATCCTCTTACTCCTAAATCAGAAAATGTTTCTGTATCGGAAAATAAGCAAGTGCGAAATTATGTTTCTTTAAATACTGGATCATTTCAAGAAAAAGGAAATTTAAAATTTTCTCAAAATTATTTGAGTAAAATAAATGAATATCTTTTTGCTCCTGGAAAAATAAGCTATTTTCATACCCCTTTAGACATGGGTGAATATAATTTTATTAACATAAATGATTCATCATTGGCTGAATCCGGGGCAATTTATTCAGATACACCTGAGTTCTCCGATAAAATATGGAAAAAACTTTCAAACTACAAAGATACTTCAAACTTTGGAAATCCTCGCGGAGAAGTTAATGGAACATGGCTTTGTTCTTGGTTGAGCGGTTCTTGTGATCCTACCACAAGACCAATTTGGTATGACAGATATTTTCTCCCTAACAAAACAACCAGACAAACAGCTTTTTCAGCAAATGATGTTTTCAGTTATGAAAGCTATTACGATTGTATAACAAACGAATCAACAACACCCACGGAAATTTTTGATATAAAAAGTCAAATGACTTTTGAACCATATTGTCTTTATGCTTATTACCGAATAGGTAAAAACGATATTGATGAATACATAAACAAAAATAATTCTAGCATTTTATTCAATGGTATTGATCAATATTTACAAACAAATGGAACTATTTTGGCTTCTGAAAATGGAGTGTACAAATTTTCAGGAAGTCAATACGGAATTAATGAAACGATTAATAGCAAATCATTTGATAATTGCTTTTCGTTCTTGTTTACTTTAGCAAGCAAAAGTTTCGACAATCCTTTTGGCCATGAAATTATAGGTAATTATAAAAACAGAGGTTTTGGAATTTATTCAGATAGATCCGTTACACCATTTATTAGAATCATAAGTGATAATAAATTGTATATTTACAATCAAGAATTTGGTTTTATTGATAGTATTACATTTAATAATCCACTAATTAATATTGTTCAATTAGAAAGTTTAGATGATTATTTTGTGTTGGATAAAACTGGTGAATTGTTCCAAATAAACTCACAAAATACAATTTTTGACAGCACACAATACAATCCATTATCTTCTGCCATATCCAATTTCTCTGATGAAACATATACATTTTTCCTTGTTTCACCTAAAGGGGATTTTGTTTCATATAATCGAAGAACTGAAGAATTAGGTTACAACAATTTTACTCGTTTTTATTCAACAACTCCAATGGTAAGCGCACAATCCATAAAGCGGATAGGTTCTGGAGTCTATATTATGGATGGAACTGATGCAGAGATTCGTGAAGGTGTAAGAATTTTTTATAAATCAAACGGTGAAATTAAGGAATGGAATGTAAGCACAAATAATATCGAAACTCGTTTTTATAACACAAGTGGAAATATCATGACATTTACAATAGATGATAATCAAAATTTCTTTATTTTTGATAATAAATCCACATGTTATGTGCATAATTCAGGTGGATTTGTCATTACAACTTTCAGTTTACCCTCAAGTGCACAAAATGTAGTTGCTAGTGATTTTGGGTCATCATATATCAAAGGTGAAAATACAACAACTATTTTTGCTGTTTGTTCTTCTACAAACACAATAGCTTCAATTAATACAAAAACATTACAAGTTAATGAAAATCCTATAGCATTTAATTATGCTTTGTCTGGATGTTTGTTATCTCCTATCACAAATTCTCTTTACAATCATGAAATTTTAGATGTGAATTATCCTAAAAACACAATTTCAGTTCGTATTAATCTTCCCAACATTTATCCTTCTGAAAATCCGGAAGAATTGAATCTTAAATTTGATGCTTCCCAGTTAAAATTTGGAAATCATGAATTCGCTCTTACTTTGGATTCTGTTAACGGTAATTGTATTTTGTTTGTGGACGGTCAAATTGTTGACTCAAAAACTTTTGATGAAGGAAAGTATACTTTAAGCCAAATCATAAGTGAACCCTTCACTTATGGTGCCACACAATATTTTGCGGGAATTAATCTATATGAAAAATTAAAAATAAGTGACGCTTTCACAATAAAAAATCTTGAAATAAAAGATGTATTTTTCTTTACAAAAGCTTTAGATTATTATTCCATACGCCTTCTTCAGAAATATTCCAAAAATATTCAACCTTTAATGTTGAATCTTCCGGCAGAAAATAGAAATTATACAGATACAATTGAGAAATTTTTTAGACAAAGGATTCCTTACCACAAGTCTCCTGCTGTTGATATTTCTATAAATAATTCAAAAATAACAGATCCTAATGCAAAAGCATACATACAGAAACAATTGAATAGTATTATATTGAATAATTTTCCTTATTTGACACAAATTAAAAATATTGTTTGGAGAGAAAACATATGATAACCATAAACACATCTTTCCAACAAGAAAATCTTATTTTTGATAGGGTTGTGGGAGATTTTATATCTCTTCCGTATGCTTTCGATAAAATTCAAATTCCTGTCAATGAACTTAGCGTTGCAGGGGCTATTAATATCCGTTTTAATTATTTGTATGAAAATCTTTTGTATCTTTACTCTCGAACAAAAATTTTAACAAACCAAATTCCATATTCATACACATCTTGGTTAGGTGTTATTTCAGGAAAAACCAAAGCCACATGGAATTCCACTTCTGTTCCAAATACTAGTGCCAGAAACTTTCAAACAGGAATAGGATTATCTGGATTGGATGATATTAAGGATTTTGTTGTTTCCCCAACAACAGATGGTGGAAACATTGTTTTGATTGCATCTCAAGGTCAAACTTTATTTTTTACAAAATTTGATACAGAATATTCTTCATTTAATGTTATTCTTTCAAGCAATTATATAGACGAAAAAACACAGTTAAAAAATGGTAACATAACGGATTTGGTTCTTAATGGAAATGATCTTTATGTAGTAGATTCGGTTAATAACCAAGTTCTTTTATATGACGTTGAAGGTTTCATTGGAGGAGAAAATGTAAAATTCAATAAACGATATTTGAAGAAAATCATAGGTGGTCAAGGTGGTCGATATGACAACAATGAATTCAACACACCTTATGCTGCTGATCTTTATCTTTCAACTCTAGTTGTAATGGACAGCGGAAATTCTTGTTTGAAGTTTTTTGATGACCAATTGAATTGGAGATATTCATTAATATTAAAAAATCTATTTTCTTTGTATACGATTGTTGATATCAAACTTCATAAAAATCAGTTTACAGGAATAACCGATATATTTTTATTGGCCAAAGAAAATAAAATCATAATTCTAAATGTTTCTGATTCTTCATACAAAGTTGTAGATTTTTCCGAAGAAACAACAATCGGAGAATATTCAATAAAATATTTGTTTAGTAAAGATAATACTAATATTTTTTATATTCTCACAAACAAATCTCTTTATAAAAAATATTTTTCCCGTCCAACAACAAAGATTGGAAAATTTGATTTGTCTAAAGACAATATTCGAAATTATAGCTTGCAAGCTTTGGATTTGTATTTGGACGAAGATAGAGATAGCATTTTTCTATTTTCAAAAACAACAATAGGAACCAACCTTTCGGCAGGTGAGTTTTTCAGGTTTCTTGAACCTAACGCAACCAATAACATGCTTTATTCTTATGATTTTGATATATTTTCAAAAGATCAAATAAACATAAAAAATGAAGAATATTCACAAAGTCTTACATTCAACAAAAGCATAAGCAAACTTATAAACAATAATTATGTTCTTTTGAATCAATCCCGTCAGAGATTCAAATTTGATTTAGATCCATATTTGCCGCTTTCAGCCGTGAACATTCAGATGACAAATCAGGATATTTATGAAAGTTATAAATTTATAAAAAATATATACATTGATGACACTGTTTTGGCAGATGCTTCTTTAAATGTGGATTGCAATAATTTTATAGGAAATAATGAAAATTATCAAAGTGACACTATTAACCGTTGTTTATATAAATTATATTTACAACAATTAGGAATTCTTAATGTTATTCAAGGAGATACTCCTTTCCCCATACCGTTATTCCGGACTGAATGTAATATTATTACAATTAAAAAAGCTGAAGATATGCAAGGAGTGGGGGACGGCGCATTTATAATCAGTATAATATGCAATTAATTTATAAATAAATATATGGCTGGCAATTATCCTTTTCACGGAAAACTTCATCGATCCACCCACCATACAAATCCCACTCCGGGAATTTTGGAAAGTGGTACCGATCCTATTGCTGGACCGTCTTCTAAATTTCAAGGTATAATTTATACACAAGATCAAGGTACCAGTGAAAACTGGTATAGTGGTTATGTAACACTTAAAGCAAACAGTGGTTATTGGGTTAGTGTTTATACCACTGTTTATGGAAACAGTTCCAGATGGGAAAGTGTTTTTACACATGTCCAAACTTTTAGTTCTAATTGGCAAAGCACATATTTGACTGTCAATATTCTTTCAGGAAGCTGGTCATCTGTTTATACAACTACAAATGTTAACAGTTCTTATTGGAGCGAAGCATATAACAATCTTGTTGGAAACAGTGCAAATTATCTTTCCGTGCTTTCATCAGTAGGATTCGGTGCAATTCTTTCTCCTAATATCTATTATCAACAAAGAATACAGGCTTTAGATTTAAATTATTCATCCATACAAGCCGCCGTATCAGCCCTTCATGAACGTGTAAATGCCCTTTATGTAATGTTTACAGGACTAACAGCAGATAAATCTACAATTATGGTTTCCATAACCAGTAACAATTAATATGAGCCTGAGTTGCACAGTAACACAAAACGTCAGTACATTTTATAGTACTAATTTAAACAGTCGTATTCAAGCATTCAATGACCTTGGTGTTCGAATAAGCAGACAATTAGGTGCTCCACTTGTTAATGTCGAAATACATCAGGATCAACTTTATGAGAACATTGCAATTGCCGTAGAAATGTTCAGCAAATTTGCAGGTTATACCGATGAATATCTTGTTTTTGATAGCGATCTTTATGAAGACGGAAAAGGTGTTCGTTTAGATACATTGTTCAGTTTAACTCCCGATTTTAATTTCCGTTACGATATTCGCAACACCAGCATCAATAGCATGTACAATATCGGTAACATGATAATTGGCGATCCCACAAATCCCATGGCATTTCAAGTATCTGAACCAGATCCGAAAGGAAATCTCCCCGACCAATTGTCTGTAATGAATAGTTATGATTATTTGATTCAAACATACAGAAAGGTAATTGATATTCGATATTTTGAAGAAGGAAGTTCAACCGGAGTCAACACACTGTTCACAATCGAACAAACATTGGCCCAGCAAACTTATTTCAGTTATTCAATGGGAAATTATGGTTTTGATCTTATCAGTTGGTATATTTTGAAAGATTGGTTAAAGAATCGTGATAAGCTGTTGAGTATACCTCGTTCTGTAAAATTTGATGAACGTACACAGTATCTTCAGATGTTTCCGCCACCCCGTACACCTGGATCGGGATCAAGATTTTATGGTATTATTAATTGTTATGTGGAACGTCCAGTTCAACAATTAATCCAAGAACAATGGGTTCAACAGTATTCATTGGCTCTTACAAAAATAGCCATTGGTCATGTTCGTGGAAAGTATACAGCTGTAAATCTTTTCGGAGGTGGGCAGTTGAATTATAACGATATGTTGCAACAAGGATTGCGTGAAAAAGAAGCTTTGGAAAAGAGACTTTACGAAGGTTCTGCTCCGGGGTTGGGTGATGCAAGCCCTGTTCAAATGTTGGTAGGATAATTTAAAAATATCCTGAATGATACCTTTACAAAAAAACAGCAAATTCATTCAAGGAATTTTTGTTCCTAAAAACGAAAAAAAATATGTCGGAAAAAAACCAATCTTGTATCGTTCATCATATGAGCTGAAATTTTTTCGTTTCTGTGATGATAATCCAAATGTTTCCCGCTGGGCCAGTGAAAGTATAAAAATTCCTTACTTTCATCCGTTTGCCAAAACCACTCGGTTGTATCATGTGGATTTGAATATGGTAATAAAAGAAGGAGAAATTTATAAAAAATATCTTGTTGAAATAAAACCTGAAAAACAAACCAGAAAACCTAATTTTGAAAATAGTAGATGCAGAAAAGCCACAATTCTCTATGAACAAATGACTTACATAACAAATTGTTCAAAATGGGAAGCTGCTAAAAAATGGGCAAAAAGCCATGATACAGAGTTCATTATCCTCACAGAGAAAGATTTAAAAATAAATAACTCGAAAAAATAGATAATTTATATAAATAATTATATTCATGAATGATGGTTTAAAACTTATTGTAGAACGTCCCGCATCTAATGATGATTTCGAATACGTGTTGGAAGAAAAAAATCCTAACCAACCGGCTACTCTTTATATCAAAGGTCCTTACATGATGGCAGAACAAGCCAATCGCAATCGTCGAATCTACAATCTTGAAGAAATGGCCAAAGAAGTTGGTCGTTATACAAATGAAATGATCAAGAATCACCGCAGCATGGGTGAATTGAATCATCCTCAAACTCCTGAAGTTAATTTGGAACGTGTTTGTCACATGGTTACTGAACTTCGTCAGGATGGAAATGTTTTTTACGGTAAAAGCAAAGTTCTCAGCACTCCTATGGGAATGATTGTTAAGAGTTTGATACAGGACGGAGTAAAGGTAGGAATGAGCAGCCGTGCTCTAGGAAAACTTAGCGAAGGATCAAACGGAATAAACAAGGTTTCTGATCTTCGTTTGGTTGCAATTGATTGTGTTGCTGATCCGTCGTTCCCCAAAGCTTTTGTTGATGGTATTTTGGAAAGTAAACAGTTTGTTTTGAAAGAAAGTGGTCATTATGAAGAGATATATGACAGCTTTACATCTGCCCTTTCCAACCTTCCTCGTACTGATGTTGAAGCATTTTTGAAAGAACAAGTTGTTCTTTTCTTTAGAAAATTGAGTGCAAAGAGCTAAATATAAAAACACATGGATAATAAACAAAAATCTTTGATTAACAATTTTCTGAAGTGTCTTACTGAAAAAGATTATTCTAGTGCCAAAAAATCCCTTCAAGCTGTTATGGATATTAAATTGCAAAATCGTATACAGAACGCTGTTAAGGATTTAAAAAAGTAAAAAAATCAAAAAAATAACAAGGAAATAAATAAATAATTTTATGAGCAAAAACGTTGTAGATGTACTAAAAGAAGCCACAAAGGATATTCTTTCGGAACAAACCTTGAATGAAATTCAGCAAGCTTTTGAAGCTAGCGTGAATGAAAAAGTCAAGATCCACGTTGAAAAAGCTCTTGCCGAACAAGACGAAGATCATAGCAAAAAGCTAGAATCCCTCGTTGAAGCAATCGATAAAGATCACGTTTCTAAACTAAACAAGGTTGTATCTGCTATCGATGAAAATCATTCAGATAAACTCAAGTCTATCGTAGAAAAATATCAGTCTGCACTTTCTAACGAAGCTAAATCTTTCAAATCCGAAACCATCAATGATATTAGCACCTATTTGGAAGCTTATCTTGATGAAGTTGTACCTGCAGAAGACATCAAAAAAGCAGTGACTAATCGTCGTGCTGTTGACGTTCTCGGCAAGGTCCGCAATCTTCTCGCCGTTGATGCAGCGACTGCCCAAGAAAGCATTCGTGAAGCAGTAATGGACGGAAAGAAACAATTAGATGAAGCTCGTAAAGAGCTTGAAAGCGCAAAAGAGCGCAGTGTAGTTCTTGAAAAAGAACTCAATCAGGCGAAAGCCTCTCTGTTACTAGAACAGAAAACTCGTGATCTTCCTGAAAACAAGAAGAAATATATCGCGAAGCTTCTGGGTAACAAAGATGTTGAGTTCATTAATGAGAACTATGATTACACTCTTAAACTCTTTAATAAAACTGAAGAGGAGCGTCTTTCAAACATACGCGACGAAGCCGTTGAGCAAACTGAAACTGTTGATCGTGTCGTAGTAGAAGAAGCTGCTGAAAAGCCCGCTTCTGAAGCTAACGAATCGACAAACAGCTATCTCAACGAACTTGGTCGCTGGTGATTTCTGAGGTTTATACCTGAGATTATTTGGTAGCAATTTTGCTACTGGTCGATATTTTATAAAGGAGAATGTAATAAAATGAGTAAGCGTATCGCTCCTCCCACGAGTTACATCAATCAGAGTCGCGCTAAAACCCTTCTAGAGAAGTGGGCACCCGTCCTCGATTATACCTCGGATTCTGTCCGGGCTATCGAAGACGATCACACACGTCTCAACACCGCCATGCTTTTGGAAAACCAAGAGCAATGGTGCATGGTTAATGAAGATAACAGCTCCGGTACCATAGGTGGTAACGGTGGTGTTTTTGGTTCTGGTGCTTCAATTGGAGCTTCGTTCAATCCCCCTGGCAAGATCACCGCTGGTGACGACTATGCTAAGGGAGATGCACGTCTGCCCAAGATTCTGATCCCGATGATTCGTCGTACATTCCCCGAACTAATCACCAACGAGATAGTAGGTGTTCAACCTATGAGTGGTCCCGTCGGTCTTGCTTTCGCTCTTCGCTATAAGTACCTCAATAAACAATTGGGTAATTCTGGCGTTGACGGTAGCGGAACTAACGCAAATGCCGCCATAACACCTGCCAATCCTTCTAACGGTGCTGAACTTGGATATCAACTCCTTGACACCCGTTATACTGGTACTTCGTCTTCTCAGCTCTCTGGTGCATCCCCTTCGCAGCCGTATTATGATCAATTCACAATGCTCGGCACCGATCAGGGTGTTGCTCAGATCCTGGGTAACTTCGAACTTACCGGTAAGATTCCTCAGATTGAAGTTTCTTTCGAGAAAACTGCAGTCGAAGCAGGAACCCGTAGGCTTGCTGCTCGCTGGTCCGTAGAGCTTGAACAAGACTTGAAGAATATGAATGGTATCGACATCGACACCGAGTTGACAAATGCTATGAGCTATGAGCTACAGGCAGAAATTGACCGTGAGATGATCATTCGTATGATTCAGGTTGCCCTCAATGCTGGCTTCGGATCAGGATATTCCGTATGGTCTCCCGCTTCCGCTGATGGTCGCTGGCTAGTTGAACGTAATCGTGACTTCTACCAGAGACTAATCATCGAAGCTAACCGCATTGCGGTTCGTAACCGTCGTGGTGCTGCCAACTTCATCGTTGCAACACCTCGCGTTTGCGCCATATTGGAAATGCTTCCTGAATTCCAGTGGGTTCCCGTCCAAGGCAATGTCAACACTCAACCTGTTGGCGTTTCCAAGGTTGGAAATCTCGGTGGTCGGTTTAATGTGTATCGTGATACACGCACAGACGCGCAGGCTGAGAACCTCGGAGCATATCCGGGAACTCTCACTAACCCGCAGCGTAGCACCCGCCTCGAGTATGCACTACTCGGGTACAAGGGTCCGGAGTATTACGACACAGGTATCATCTATTGCCCGTACATCCCAGTCCTCGTCCAGAGAACGATTGGTCCTAACGACTTCTCGCCTCGCGTTGGATTGATGACTCGTTACGGCGTTGTGGATAATATCTTCGGGGCTAACCTGTACTACCACGTCATTATTGTCGTTGGTTTGGGTCAGCCGTTCACACCTGCCACACAGAGCGTCTACTTCTAAAAAAAGTAGATCCTGGCATGTAAAAGAAAATTTTTCACACGGTACGTCCCGTGAAGTTTTAAAAAGAGGGGGGGATCGAAAGATCCCCCTCTTTTTTTATAAATATATAATATGCAGCTAAAGAAGGTATTTTTAAAAGAATTCAACATTCCTTACAGTGGTGAACAGGAATTTGATCAACTTACAGCTTTAATAAATGATTTTAATAATTATATAATTAATACACAGAAAATAGAAGAAAATATACTAATTGACGAAGAAGAAAAGAAAGATATATTACAAAAGAGATACGAAATAACTAAACGTGTTTGGGAAAAAATGATAAATCCTAAATTGGAAAGAATGAAAGGGTTGGATCCTTCAAATTTTAAGTTTTTACCTAAAATTTTAACAATTCCAACACCTTAAATAATAAATATTTAAAACATTATTATGCCTTATCAAGACGATATCATGGATGTGCGAGAACGAGTTGTCCGCATGGAAACCAAAATTGATCATATTATCAATAAAATTGATGATCATCATGATCGTTTAACAAATGTTGAAAAATTTAAAACTAAAATTATTGGTGGTGCTATAACTGTTTCTGCAGTAGCTACTTTTCTTTGGGATGTTGTAAAAACTAAAATAGGATTATATTAAAAAAATATTAAAAAAAGAATAAATATATTATATGGCAATACTAAGTTTCCCTAATCAAGTTTTGGATCCAGACAATTTTAACCCGGACATGACAGCTACAAACAATTACAGTTTGAGCGCTGCTGGTGTGGCACTTCATATTGTTGGATCAAATGTCGAATCTGTTGCATTTAACAATCCTCCGGTTGCCCTAACAAACACTTTGGTAACATTATCTGCCAATACTGTTGCTTCTGGTGTTGTTGGTCAAGATAGCATTAGATTGCGTGTTGACAGTGCTTATAATGGTGTTCAATTTGCAATCATATATAAAAACCGTACAAGCTCTCTTTTCACTGCAGCAACTGCTACTGCTGCTCCATCATTGCAAACATTAACAAATAATGGTGCTGAATCTGTTTCACCTAATATTCGCCGTCTCAGTCTTTTAGGTTATCTCTAAAGTTCGTTAAGTACCTTTGATGTTCTATCCTTCAAAGGGCCGGTCAGATACACCACTTTTTTAAATTTAACAATCGGTTCTTTTAGATAATTTTCAAAGATGGATCGAATGACAGTTCGATATTCTTCATCAACGTTCCTGTAATTGTCATTTTCAACAGGAACACCTTCAGTATCACAATAAAACAGTATATCAATTTCACTGTGAATCATTTTGAGCATTAATTGACCATAATCATAAACCCATGGACTGTTTTTTCCTATGCTGACAGACCAATCACAATAAACAAGACCATCCAACAACCAACGATCATAAATGTAATGTTTTGTTATTGTTTGTTTTGGCTTAATCAATAAATCATCAATATATGAATTAAACAGCAGAACTTGAGACAAATCTGTTCCTTTTTCATTTATTTCAAAACCACAATCTTTCAATTTTCTGGCTCCTCCTTTGATAAAAGAATACTCCTCTTTTTTCAAAAAATTATCTAGCAAATGCTTGATAACTGTGCTTTTACCTGATGCTTGAGGTCCGGAAAATGCTATTTTCAATTCATTTATGTTACTAAATGATAAGGGTTTTTCAACATTGTAAAAAGATTTTCTTTCATAAATAATTTTATACTATGGCAGATGATATTCCACCGGCATTATTAACAAAATTAGCTCCGGAAATGAATCTTAAACAGCTAAAAAAGATCATATCTGTTCCATCTTTTGATGATATTTCGCAGCAACTTTCCCAATTAAATCCAGAACAAATATTCGGTTCAGTTCAATTGCCACCTCAATTTTCCAATATGAGCAATTTTGGAATGCAATTTGGAAATATTAAAGACTATCTTCCTATAACTGACTTTCTTCCACAATTGCCATCACCTCAAATATTGGATCAAACAATAAAAAATGTAACACAAGGATTAGACATAACCAATCAATTACAGGGTATTGTTCAATCTTATCTAGGAAACAATTTCCCTATTCCTAATTTTGCTGGAGGTGAAGTTGATATTCAAAGCATATTCTCCAATACATTTTCAAAATTTGCAAATATAAACACAAACAATTTTGATTTTGCAAAAAGCCAAGTCACAAACAATCTACAAGGAATACAGAATGTTTCCAACATAAGTTCATTGTTGAATTCCATACAAACAAGTGTTCCTTCAAACCTTTCCCCAAAAACAATAAGGGATTTGTCAGTAGACACACAATCATTTACTAAATTCCGTCAAAGAAGTGAATCTATAGCTGCTGCTAATATCAGCAATCAGACCAAACAAAACGCACAAAGTTATGCATCCAGTAAAACTGGAGGAGATAATACACAAGTAAAAGCAGGACCTGTTGTTCCTAATTCTGTTTCTCCTAATGATTTTCGTATTAATGCAGTCGTAACAACATACGGTGCAAAAGAAGCCATAGGAAAAGGAGGAGACCAATGGTCTTCACAAAAAACAAGTTCAACCGGAGAAAAAAATCTTGTTGAAGGTCAAAGCTGTGCTGTGGATCCATCAATCATTCCATACGGAAGTAAAATTGTTTTTGATAATCCGGCAATTGGAGTTCGTGTGGCAATGGATACTGGTTCTGATGTTGTGAAACAAACAGCAGCAAGGCAAAGGGGAATTGTAAAAGGAGACGGATCACAATCATATTATCCAAGTAATCCTGACTTTAAAAATGGAAGCTCTGTTGGTGCTCGAACAGTGACTGCTGCACAAAGTTATTTGGGTGTTACAGAAAATGGAAGTAGTAATACAGGATCACAATTAAATCCATTTTTCTCTGCAGGAGGAGGTTCCCAAGGTCAACCATGGTGTGCCGGTTTTGTTAGTGCAGTCACACAACAAGCAACCGCAGGAACCAACACACCTGCACCAGCAACCATGAGGGCATACGGAATGGAAGATTTTGCAAGAAATGGTAATGCTGAAATATTTCGGCCTGGTGAAAAACCACTTCAACCCGGAGATATTATAACTTATAATTATAGCCATACAGGAATTGTTGAAACAGTTAATTCTGATGGTAGTTTTACAACAATTGAAGGAAATACAAGTGGACGGGATATGGATCGGGAAGGTCAAGGTGTATTTCGTAAAAATAGGCGAAATACCAATACAGTACGCAGCGTTATTCGATTAAAAGATGAAAATAAGCAACCACAAGAGGTAAAAACGGCAACAATTGATATATATTTTGATACGGAGCAATCAAGATTGAATTTTGAAAAAAATGTTCTTGCAGGAGGAAAAACACAATCAGCAACTGTGCAACCTCCTAAAAGTGGAGTTTATGCTCAAACTGTTGAAATTGTAAAAGGAAGAAAACAAGTGGCATATTATCCTTCAGGATACAAACAATTTCAAAATCCATCCGCACAACAATTATTACAAGCAGCAGGAAATGCATAATATATGAAAAGATATGATGGTCAATATTTAGGTATAGTTGTTCAAAACAACGATCCTGAACAAAGAGGAAGATTAAAGATATTTGTTCCTCACGTTACTTCCACTGTTTATAACAAATGGAATGAAGTAAAAGTAGATAAGGAATTTAATTTTATAGGTCAAAATCTTACGAGTAGTTTAAATGATATTTTGGATGATCTTAAAAAGATTCTTCCTTGGGCAGATTGTGCCATGCCTTTATTTGGAGGAGCCGCAAGCGGAAGATATAATGCAACAGAAAAGTTTGGTTCCATAAGTGACAGTAGCCTTATTGATACATGCAAACCTCAAAAGGATTTTCAAACAACAGAATTCAGTCAAAACACCGATGGTATTGGAGAAAAGCCTGGAAATATATTGGAAAGAAAAACGGTAAAATTAAGTGATGCATTTAATTCTGCACCGGCCAATAATGTTGCCCATATAAATCCGAATTCTTATGGATATGTTCCAAGCTGTTACAGTAACAGAGCTAAAGGTTTATTCAGTGTTCCTAATGTGGGAGCACACGTTTGGGTATTCTTTTATGATGGAAATCCAATGCGTCCTGTTTATTGGGCTGTAAGTTTTGGTCAAGCAGCTTGGCAAGGAATATATCAGGATGATTATGGAGTGGCAGAAGATTACCCTGGTGCTTATGAAAATTTGGATAAAAACAATTCCGAATTGAAAGTCCAGCAAAGTGATGCTGAAACTTATAGAAACAAAATGGTCATGTCTCAAAAAGGCGGAACAATTGAATTTGTAAACACTGATTTGAAAGAGGTTTTAAAATTTACACACTATTCTGGATCATTTTTGGAATTTAATAATGCAACAACAAGCAGATTATCTGTAAAAAATGATCAACAATTGGTTCTGGCCGACAAATTCACAACTGTAAAAGGTAATAATAGTCTTTATGTTGGGGGTGATTTGGATATTGTGGTCAAAGGTAATTATTATTTTAAAATAGGAAATCAGGATCCTCAACATCAACAACAGTGGAAGACCCAGATGGATCCTATAGCGGATCTTAAGCAATTGTTTGAAATTGATCGTACAAAGAAAAAAGACGGAGATCCAAATAGGATAAGTTCTACTAATCAAAAACAAAAAGGAAAACCCGGACCTTGTCCTGTTTGTTCAAAAGACAGGAAATATTATGCAGTTAACAACAAATTTAATCAGGTAATTATCCCTATTGTAACATTTACAAGTAATGGTGTGGATCAATATCAAACGGTTGATCCAAAAGGAAAGCAACAAGCAGGTCAACTTATAGCATTCCCTCCTCCTAATCAATGTCCTGTTTGTAAAGGACAAAAATTAAGTCCAAGCAGTATGGATGGAAAATGGGAGGAAAATCCTGAGAAAAAGAAACTAGAACAGCTTTATAAGGAAAAAATAGTACAATTGGGTAAAATTGAAGAAAGTTTAGGTTCTGGTGGAAGTTTAGTTACAGAAATACCCAAACACAAATTTGATATGATTGGGCAAGTCATGAACGATTTTGGTTCTGTTCGTATTGATGCAGAAGGAAAAATATATAATTATAAAGTTCAAGTGGGTGAATTGGGTGTATTTGAAAATCAAAAACCCAGTCCTTTGATTGAACCTGTACATGTTGATGATCTTCCTGGCGGAAATTATACTGTTAATGCATGTAATCGTTATACATTACAAGTAGGTGCAGGAGGGATTAGTGTGAAAACCCTAGGACCGATAGAAATGAGTGGAACCATAACCACTTTGGCCGGACAGCAAGTCAATATAGGTGCTCAATATGAATTGAATATTGATGGAGGAAATAGAACAATAATAACCAGTGATATTCTGGTTCTACGTCAACGCAATTATGAACAGGTAATGGTAGATTCCAGTTTAGGTGTTAGTCGCAATTTAGTAGTAGGAGGAGGTGCCCATATTGAAGGAGAACTCACCGTTAACCATATCACTGCTCCTGTAGAAATTCAGGAAACTGAAAAGAGTTTTGTGTATGGTCAAACCAACACAATTGATGCAAAAATTATTGGTTATGTGCAACCTGGAGCAAGTATTTGTAATGGTTGGGGTATTGTTTGGAGTAAAACTCCTTGTAACAATATTTCAGATGAAAATTGTTTGTTTACGTATAGTCACAGTCATTTATTTAAAAATATACCTCTCAATCTTCTTCCAGAGAATAAGGATGTTCGTAATGTTGGTCAGGCTTGCAATAATACGGACAGGGTTGTGGCTGCACCGCAGAACAATGCTTATAACATTAAGGACAGCAATCCTCCTAATAATCCTATTGTTGGTTAATAATTGGTCAATAGAAACAGATGGAAAGGGGATATAGTGTGATGCAACGGAAGTTCTGGATCCCTATCAAACAATTCTGAATAGTTGTTGATATTTTTAAAATTAGATTTTGTAAAAAATCTGTGAGCATAAAAAGAATTGATTGGATAAAGATTCTTGGCTAAGAATAGATAACAATCACTGCATTCCACTTCCAACGGTCTTATTACTGCTTCATATTGCTCATGATTAACGTTAGGATTAGCCCGTAATGGTAGTATATAAGGCATCACATCATTCGATACAGGAGCAAGCATTCCATAAAGAAAGATCATTTCATCTGCTTTGTTTCCGTATTTGTGAACAATATAATTAGGATTATATTCTTTTTTAATTTTTAATCTTTTCTGATCATACATGGTTCTTATGGCAAAACCGAAAAAGAAAGTGGGATATGTGATTCTTTGGAACTTTTCCAGATCAGCTGGCTTTTCTGTATCGCTAAATGTTAGATTCATCATGTGTGTATCGTAAGGTACACACAAAGAATTTCAAGCCACTGGGAAAGAAAAAACTTGAGAAAGACCAGGAAGTTTAAAAATAATTCCTTTGCGTTTTCCGCTTGAATTTTGCACAATCACTGTTACCCGGTCATTAACGACTACAGGGCTGGAATGGATAGATTCCTGTAGTTTTAAGGACCTTACTGTGGTTCCTGTATTTGCATCAAATACCCGAAGACTGTTCATACCATCCACGACCACAGAGTAAGCTTTTGTTGCCATATAAGTTATTTATTCAAAATATTTTTAAAATAATTGTAGAAACTGATATATTAAATAAATATTACTAATGGCTGCTGAAATCAAAAAGATCATATTCCGTCAAGGAACGGAAACTGAACGAAAAAACATAACATTAGAACCAGGTGAACCGGGCTATTGTACAGATAGCAGTCGTCTTTATATAGGAACAGGATTTGATGGTGGAGTTCCAGTAGGAACAAAGAATCTTGGATTTGCAACATTTGGTGGAAACAACACAAACATAAGCAGCAATCTTGCTCCTGCCAGTGGTGATTTTGTTTTTGATACAGTATCCAATTTGACATATATGCTCACAGGCACGAATTTTGCCAAAGTTAGTGCCTTTGCTCCTTTTGGAAGTCAATTCACTATAGATAACAATACTCTTATTAATGTGGCAAACGTTGTCCGGGTGGCTGATAATGGATTGCTTGCAACAAAATTGTCTAATCTTTCCATAGGTGCCGGTCTTGAACGTATAGGAAGCAATACAGTTTTGAAAACAAAGCTGGGAAGTAGTCTCACATATGATGGTAGTCAAGGAATGATTGTTAATAGCAACAGCATTACTAATTCAATGTTGGCTGCTGCACCAGCAAACACAATTAAAGGACGATTGAATACTAGCGGTCAAGTTCAGGATCTTACCACATCGGATTTGGCAGTTCTTTTGGCCGGTCTTGTTACTACCAATCCGATAGGAACTCTTATTGATTGGGCAGGAGCAGGAACACCTCCTGCCACTTATCTTGAATGCGACGGTACAGCAGTTTCCCGAACAACATATGTCGATTTGTTCAATGTTCTGGGTACGACTTGGGGATCTGGAGACGGAAGCACAACCTTTAATCTTCCTGATTTACGTCGCAGAACAACCATTGGTGCGGGTGGAACAGGTTCTGCAACTATTAACAATGCTGTTGGTAGCGTAGGAGGTGAAGAAAATCACACTCTTACCAAACAAGAAGGTAAATGTGAATTTGATGTTACTGCTCAATTTCGTGAACCAGGTTCTCTTAATCCAAACGGAACAGGATTTGTTGGGGGTCTGACAATTCAAAATGCCAATGGAGATTATTCTTATACATATTCTCAAGGTGCTGTTGATGCAACAGGCACTGTTGGTTCAGGAACATCAACACCTCACAATACCATTCAGCCCAGTGCCGTTGTTCGCAAACTGATCAAAGCCACATCATGACAAAGAATTTTGATAGTATTGTTAAAAAGCTATCAGAAGATTTTAGCATTGCGCCTCAATCAAGGGTTCCTGGAACATATAATGGAAAAAATATTGATTGGGGTAAAACAGCTACACATCCTTCTGGATTCAAAGGCGATAGTTTCAATACAAGCAGTGCTCAAATAGTTTTTCAGTTGCCTGTTAAGAAAAAGAAAAAGAAATCACTTAATGTTCGTAAAAAACGTGTGATGGCCAATCGTATTGGTCGCTGAAGCTTCGGGATTTTTTCCTCCAAATTTAGGATTGCTCCATTTAGGAGACACTTTACTGGGTCCGCTTGTCACGTGATAGTGTGTAGCTCCGTCTGTAATATCTTGTAATTTTCCCCTCATTCCAACAAGGGCCAGCTCTTTTGCTTTGACCCAATTAGGATGTTTAGCGGCTTTCGTAATAATGTCCTGCATTTTCTCTGTTCCATCATTATATTTGTTAAAAAAACTAAACTGTTTGGGTTTTAAAACAATATTCACAGCACCCCGGAAAGGATCACCATCTTTTACCCTGTTCATGATTACATTCATGACAGCTTGCATACCCTTTTCACCTTCACCACCAGCTTCACCAATAAGAGCAGCCGCTACTATATCGCTATATTTGATGGGAGCTTCTGCTTTTTGAATTATTGCAGGAGGAGGCGGGGGTAAATCCCCTATTATTTCATTTATAAGTTCGTTAAAACGCACATTAGTATTTATAAATGCTAACTGTGACTATTTTAGGTCCATTGTATGCAAATTCCATGGCATCCTTCTTTTTTTCAAAAAATACGTCTATAACAGGCAATTTACCTCCACTAGCCTTTTTATCCTTAACTGCTGTTCCTGTATCATGAGCCACTCTAAGCCCTAAATTTGGTATGTATAAACGCTTAAAGAAGGGGATTAGACGAGGATCGACTGCAACACTCACCCCTTCTTTTAATGTGGCTCCTGTATAGCTATGTTTTTTTGCGCTATCCTTATCAGTTTCTCCACCCTTTGCCCAATATGTTGTTAATCGAACCTTTACAGTCTTTTCAACAACCAATTTCTTTACAAAATCATCAGCCATTTTAGTCATTCCAGAACAAATCACCTTATCAACTGGATTGATTATGGCTTTTTCTTTGGTTTGCTGAATAATATTATATAATATTCCGGCAATAATCATCAAACATGCTATTTTTTTCATGATTGCCTATCCTCTCTTATTGGATAATAGAAGTCCACTTGTTTGTAGAGTTTATTGCAAAAAAACATGGGTTTGTCAAGCTTATCTGATGCTGCATATAGCCTGTTATTTCTTTTAAAAATAACTTCTATGTGACCTGGTCTGCCTGAACTTTTTGGTTGGTATACAGCAATAACAAGTGTGTTTTCAGGCAAGTTTAAAACATCATTTTGAGTGATTTTTTCAAAATCTTTACGACTTTGAAACACTGTTTTGTAGTTTTTGGCGTAAAGTATCTCGTTGCTGGATGTGGTGATTGGATATGTTTGCCGACCTGCTCTTCCCCTAACAATCCCACCTTCCCTCAGATCCAATTGAGGAAAAGCTTTTTCATTCCGTTCATGAAGATTGTCTAAAAGAGCAGTTGTGAACTTGGCACAAACTCCGCTACTATAGTTCCGAGTAAGTTTGCCGACATCACCCATGAATGTTTTGAATTCGCTGCTTGTTAGATTTGGTTGCAAACCTTTTTTAGGAGGAATTGAAATATCTGAAAACCCGTTTACTAGGGTCATGGCTAAAGCTGTGGCTAAGATGGTTTTTTTCATAATAAGGAGACCTGATTATAACAGGTCAAAAAGTTTGTAAAGGTAATCTTTACAAAATCGTATTTGTTTTGTTAATAATATTTATCTTTAACAAAAAAGATTCAAGAGGTTTTTAAAAGATTTTGAATATAATTGCGCAGATTCTTGTTGCGATTGGTCCAACCGTTGAGGAATACTGATAATTTTGGACGATTTTCTGCCAAATTATTATAAAATGTCTGCCGTTGATCAATTATGCCATATGCAACATCAACAGGATCTTTTTTGCTCATTAGACTGCGGGTATATGGTCCAACAATACCGTCTGCTGTAGCACCCACCACACGTTGCAGGAATTTATTCGCTTGTGTGCGTCCTGTATTCACACAACTGTCAAAATAACTGATGTAAGCAGGAAAAGGTATTAACGATGCAGCGCTTTTCAGCCAATAATCTTGCCAAAATACTTCATCTGCTCCTTCCCGGGTAAGGTTTTTAATGTCAATTAAGGGATAGTCGCGTTGAGTAATTCCCATATTTGTGAGCCCCGCTGGATCGTTTGGGTGATTATATAATCCTCCCTCTGCTTCCCTGACAAACTTCATTGCAATTTCAAATTCTTTTGATTTCTCGCTAGGCATTTGATTGATCCTTTTTTTCTTTTTGATATTTAACCACCTCTTCACAAACTTCAATAAATTCATCATCACTCATGCGTTGTTTCATAAAATTTATACGCCTATCTACCCACTGAACATTACCTTCTATATAACCTTTGCTTGAATCTATGCGATCTAATGAAGCAAGATTTGCAAAAGATGCCTCGTATTTTTCAGGAATTCTGATAAAAACTCCACTTATTTTGCATTTAAAATTTTGTTTTTCTAAAAGATTCCAAACATATTCTATTGTTAAGTTAAATTCTATTTTCCTCTTACTCGCCTTATATTTTATTTCATTAAAAACTTGCAAAGGTAGTCCTTTATATCCTTTATACACATGACATTTTTCACCTTTTAAACCTTTGTTCCAAGTACCAAAATCTTTTCTCAAACATCCACAGCTTTTTGATACACCTCCTCTTAATGCCCCACCTAAAACATCTTTAATTGTTCCACACGAACATTTGCATACCCAGTATTTGTCATGGGCTTTTGCTATCTTTTCTGATTTTTTTAAAACAAAAAATCTTCCATATTGTTTATTTGTTAAATCAATAAATCTCACAAATCAAGCCCGTTTAAAATCTCTTTAATTTTTTTCAACGCTTCCAATACCTTGCTTTCTTTCTCGCCTTCTTCATTTTCACCAATACGATAATCGTTTGGCGTATAAATGTTCTGGCTATATCCACTATCGCGATTGATTCCTGGATTTATTTTGCTTGCATCTGGAGCACTCATGATGCCTGTATTGCGCACATCACTTTCATAAATGCCTTTGATGTCATTATCGTTGCTGGGTCTTTTATTCATTAGTTGTAATATTTATCATAATCTTTAGGCACTACTAAGTATTGATTCAGGTTTTTTGATAATAATTGCAATTTTTCATACATTTCTTTTTTCTTTTTGACATTTTTTTCTTTTTTGTAATTATCATATATTTTCAGAATAAAATCAGCAGTGATTTTTTGCGTGACAACTGCCTCGACTTTATCATCTTTACCCATATAAATATTTAACACAACGTGAATAACAAACGAAAACGCATGATTCAGGATGTGAAAAGACATCCTTTTTATTATAAATTATGTGAAGCTTGTGATAATGTGAATGCTAAAGAAAGTCCTTTTTGCGTTTTTTGTGGAAATTATCGTTTTGATGACAGTATTGTGGCAATTAGCAAAAAAGCAGATGCTATGTTGACACAGGAAGAGGATCCTTTAAATTTAGATGATTATGAGTAAGGAAAAAAGTGCTAAACTGAACACAATTCAAAACGGCAAAGGGGATAAACCAAGAAATATTAGCAAAAAGTTCTGGGAAAATTACGATCAGATTCGTTGGGATCGGAAAAAGAAAAAATAATTATTAATATCTGTTAAAGAATGGATTGGTACAAACATTGTTGTTCCAATTGTTTTTATTCAATGTGCACACGGCAACACACGACGTTGCTTGACTTGGGAAAAAATAAATTTTACCATTTGGATGAAAAATTCCATCCCAAAAAGCCTGACTTCCTGGGAACACACTATTATTCCCATATGTTGTTAATCGAAGATTTTCCACATCAATAATGAATCCTATTGTGGCATCATAAGGAGTAGGATATATTTTACCATTTGGTGATAAAATACTACATGAAAAAGGAAGACCTGTTGGAATTGCAGGACCTGGATTGAATGCAAGTGTGGTTATTGTATCATTACTAGGATCATATTTTAACAAATTAGGTGTTGAACCGGTGCCAGATAAAGTTACTATAAATCCTGATTGATGAAGTATGGCACCACCTTGACCGGAAAAATTTGTAGAAAAATTGTTTAAAGTTGTTATGGTATTGTTATTCGGATCAAAAGCGTATCCGTTTGTTCCATTTGCTGTAAATAATATTTTTCCGTTAGGAGCTAATAAAGTAGCCCCCCCATTAATTGCACTACCCAAAGTTACAATATTTGTTGCTGTATCATTCGAAGGATCCACTACCCGAATCAAACTATTTCCGGTTATGGGCATTCCGTAAAGTTTTCCGTTAGGAGCAACCACAAAAACAAATTGCCCATTTAAACTGGTTGTTATACCGGAAAATGTATATGGTGTTGCTACTGTATTTGTGGCAGGATCAATCACTCTTCCCACTGATATTCCTGCCTGATTAAGGTAAATTTTTCCATTCGGAGCCAGAACACCTCCTATATAAAATGCAGCACCCCCGGGAAATGTACTGTTAATTACACTCACAGTGTTTGTACTTGGATCTATTACACTGAGTAGACTTCCATTTCTAGGAGCAAGATAAATTTTTCCATTCGGAGCCAATACTCCAGATTCATTTGCCGGTCCTAAAGGAACACTACCGGAAACAGTTCCAAAAACTTCAACATATGCTGAACTAGCCGGACTTGTATTCGTAGCAGCAACTGCACTCAGATAATATTGCAACGTGCTCCAATCACTGATGTGACCACCGTTCAGCCAGCTTGGAACAGCAATTTCGCTGATATCAGGAAGAGCGCTGACACTAACATTTCCTGTGCTTTTATTAATACCCAATCGACTAAGAACCTGATTTACAACACGGATTTCTCGTACACCCACACTGTTTGCACTGAATGCTGGAGCAGTGGTTTCACCGGTGCTGGTCAAAACATTTCCCGGATTGCCGAAGCTGCTCAGTCCCAAAAGTGCCAGATTTGTTGCATTACTCATGATTTTATTTAATATTTGTTTAACAATGGATTAGTACAAATATTTAAATTGAAATTATTGTTATTTAGTAGGGATAATGCTCTACCTACTGTTGCAGTGTGTGGAACAAGATATATTTTTCCATTAGCAGCTAATGGAGCTCCAGAATAAGCATTAGTTCCCGGAAAACTGCCATATGTAGTTACAGTATTATTAGTAGGATCGATAAACCTACCCACTGTTGCGTTGTGTGGACACAAATATATTTTTCCATTAGGAGCTAGTGTACCTCCTGCATAAGCATAATTCCCCGGAAAACTGCCATAAGTGGTTACGGTATTATTATTTGGATCAACAATAGCACCTACTGTTGCACTATATGGAGCAAAATATATTTTTCCATTAGGAGCTAGTAAAGCTGCACTATAAGAAATACTTCCTGGAAAACTGCCATATGTGGTTACCGTATTGTTATCAGGATCAACAATAGCACCTACAGTTGCACTGTGTGGAGCAAAATATATTTTTCCATTAGGAGCTAGTGTAGCTCCAACATAAGCAAAACTTCCAAAACTGCCATATGTGGTTACGGTATTATTAGTAGGATTAATTATTCTGCCTTGTGCTGTATTTTGTGGAACAAAATATATGTTTCCATTAGGAGCTAAAATGCCTCCGTTATAAGCATAATTCCCCGGAAAACTGCCATAAGTGGTTACGGTATTATTAGTAGGATCAACAATAGCACCTACTGTTGCACTGAATGGAACAAAATATATTTTTCCATTAGGAGCTAGTGTAGCTGAACCATAAGCAGTAGTTCCCGGAAAACTTCCATATGTGGTTATGGTATTATTATTCGGATCTAAAATAGCACCTACTGTTGCATTGTGTGGAGCAAAATATATTTTTCCATTAGGAGCTAGTGTAGCTCCAGCATAAGCATAATTCCCCGAAAAACTGCCATATTGTTCAATATAAATCGCACTGGCTGGAATAGTACTATTGGTCAGGGCTGTTGCGCTCAGATATTTTTGCAATGTGCTCCATTGTGTTACGTGCTGTCCTTTGTCCCATCCAGGCACATCCAATTCACACAAATGAGGTTCTGCAGATATAGTAACAACCCCTGTTGATTTGTTTACACCTATTTGACTGGTAAGCTGGTTTATTCCACTTAAACTCAAAACACCGGCACTTAGCGGACCCAAAGATGGAGCAATATCATTTCCTTGACTGATGAAGACATCCCCAGCATTTCCCAAATTGTTTCTTGATGCTAAAAGACTTAGATTATATGCGTTGCTCATATCGTTAAAATAATATAATATTATTTAACGAAAAACATCAAAATTTATATATGATTTAGCTAGGTTTAACAGGCCAAACAATAAGACGAGGATCACTGGCATATGTCTGAGGAATATCACGCAATTGCTGACGATAACTTACCCATTCAGGATTATCACCAAGAGAAACGTCCCGAAGCTGTGTCCAATCACTTTCCACAAGAAGACCGTTCCGTTTGCTTAACACATCATTCCAGTAAGCGGCCAGACGAGTGGGGTCATTGATTAGTTGAACAACTTGAGCCAATCCTTGTGCAACTTGTTGGTTTACATATTGTTCCCATGTTTGATTACCTCCACCAAAAGGATTATAAGGTTGGTTTTTGCTCATGCGGCAAATCACCACATCGCCTGTTTCATAATAACTGCCGTAATCAATATAGGTTGTCATATAATATATTTATTAAATTTGTTTCTTTGTTTGTTTTTATTTAAATTTTGTTATTATTTATCTTTAATTTCTATTTAAACATTGGATTAGTGCACACATTTAGGTTAAAATTATTGTTTGTAGGAATTGTAAGTGCTAAAGCTTGTGTATTATTAAATGGCAGAAGATACATTTTGCCATTCGGAGCAATTATACCTTTTCCACCATTGTGGTATGAATCATAGCTAACAGGTCGAGGTGCGTTAAGCGTTACAAGAGCATATGTGTCTGGATCTATATAAGCAAAAAGATAGTTGCTTGCGGCTGGGTATATTTTTCCGTTTGGATGAACAACAGCACCATCCCAACCGCCTGACAAAGCCGCATCTGAATATGTTGCTACTGCAGTAACTGTATCTGTGGCCGGATCAATGATTCTCAAAACACTATTATTATAAGGAATAATATATATTTTTCCGTTGGGATGTAATACACCTCCAGAATAATTATCGTTTGTGCTTCCTGTTATTGTACCAATCACCTGCACAGTATTTGTTGAAGGATCCACCACTCGGAAAAGACTTGTATGACTTGGAACAAAATATATTTTACCATTTGGAGCTAGTACAGCACCATAATAATGATTGCTCGGAGTGTTTCCTGTTATGGTGGCATAAGCATTGATTGTCAGTGCATCTGGATCCAAAAACCGAAAAACGGTATCATTATGAGGAGCAAAATAAATTTTGCCATTAGGAGCCAACACACCTCCGTTCATTAAACTTGAATTTCCTGCACCTGCATCAAAACCCGCAAAAGTACTGAATGTGTTTGTGGATGGATCAAAATACATGCAAAATGTTCTATCATGAGGAACAAAAAATATTCTGCCATTAGGAGCTACGACAGGAGCGCTACTTGATCCAAACGCAATCGAACCTTGGCCCGCTGCATTAAATGTGGAAACAGTATTTGTATTAGGATCTATAACTCGCATGATACTCCAATTCGCAAGACCACTATTTGTTACATTACAATATATTTTTCCGTTAGGATGCAAAACACCACCATCAATATTAGCTGTTCCTGGAAAACTTCCAAAATATTCCCAAGAAAGAGCACTGGCTGAAATGTTTCGATTACTATAAGCAACTGCACTCAGATAAGATTGCAATGTACCCCAGTTTGATATGTTACTTCCATCAGTCCAATCAGCTGCCTGAAGATCGGTGAGACTTGGTACAGCTGAAAGTGTAACTACGCCTGTGCTGGCATTTGATGCTATTCTTGTTAAAGGACCGCTTCTGTCGAAATTTAAATTGGAAACACCTGATGTAACCGGACCGGCACTGAATGTTGGCTGGGCTGTGCTTCCTCGGCTTACAAGAACTGTTCCCTGGATGTTAAATCCAGATAAGCCCAATGTTCCAAGTATGCTTGCACGACTCACGGTAAAAGGTTATTTTTTCTCTTCTACACTCACAATACCGCGCAGAAAGAGTGTTCCAGAAGCAGGATCAATCCATTGTGCTTCTTTCATAACATTTTTGCCTACTTGACGTTCCACAATAATAGGTCTTGTCAATTGTCCTGAAATAGGACTTACTTGAGGTTTGGGCTGCACAAATGGTACGTTTTTGATCATATTATTATTTATAATTATTTTATATTTTTATACTGTAATTCGCAAACTTTAAACACCTTATTTGGAAGATTTTGAATAAAATCGATTATTTTAGCATTAATTCCAATATCAACTTTTCCAAGAGGAGCATTTCTTTTAATAAGATTAGGCAAACTTAAAAAACGATATTCATTATCATCACTGTCTATAACCACCCAAAATTCACCTGCATATTTGCCTTTTAATATTGCAAAAAAGGCACCTTTTTTATAAGTTTTAAACCTTATCTTTTTGAAGAGCTTTGACAGCATGACTAAATCCTTTGATATTTTCCTTCAAATCCTCGATAACATTTTTAGGCGTATAACCCAGACTTTCAATTTTCATGGGCGAAAGCATGCAATTGCTTCGGTTAACTTTGAAATTCATCTCTTCATAGCTTAGAATTTTCCAATTTTTGTTTTCTAACCCTTCTTCTCGCATCAATTGAATAACGTCTTCACCTCGAATACTATCATTATTCACCACATTATAAACACCATATCGGGGCTTTTCTTTCAAATTGATAAAGAAGTCTGTAAATTCACTCAAAAGGTTCATACTGGTGATACTGTTTTTCATGCTGATCAAATTGTCATATTTCAAAAGTTTATAAAGATAGTTTTTACTTGCATAACTGTCATTGTAAGGAATGCGAATACGAAAGGTGTAAACAGGATAATCATCCAGTTTTTCTTCACAAAGATGTTTGGTTTTGCTGTAAAAGCTGCTGCGATTGCTGAAAATTCCAAAATTAGGCATATCATATTCACTGTAAATTTTATCCTGGCTGTCGTAAATGCATCCGCTTCCTACATTAATAAAAGGTATTTCCATTTCTTTACAGATTTTAGCAATACGAACAGGAACAACCACATTCCAAAAATAACAATCCTGCCAATTGGTTTCACAACCTTCCACATTTGGTGATCCGGTATAACCTGCTGCATTGATCAAATAATCAGGCTTTCCTTTTTCCAGATATTCCCGGAGTTTTTCTGGTTGTGTATAATCCAAGAATTCCCGGCGAACCATGTCCACGGTTTTTACATTACCCAAACTTTTCAGTTTGGCTGCCATATTTTTTCCTACAAATCCTCCTCCGAGGATAAGAGCATTATTAATCATCGTTGTTTTTTGGTTTGATATTGTTTTGTGACTGATAAAAGAAACGATTGATTGCTGCGCTTAATGCATCCGCATCTTTTTGATCTTTTGCATGGATGAAATTCACCTGACTATTCGCCATGTCATATCCGATAATAATAAAACAATCCAGATATTCGCTGATGATGCTGTCCAGATGTGTAAGATCAGCAGATCTTTCTGTTTTTAAATTAATCTTTTGTTGCAGATAATTGTGCAACGTGCTTTTGATCAATCCTTCGATATTCTCTGCCGATACTGATTTCGTCGGCTGTTTTGCAGAAAGAGAATTAGACGAGGTTGAGTTCTTGTTGTTTTTCTTCCGAGGGCTTTTCACTTGAACTATTTACCATCTTTTTGAAAAATCTACTATTTTTAGCATTATTGCCAATGTTCTTTTCAAGAAGCAAAAGAATTACACTTTCAATGCTGTCTGTTCTCAGGCTGAAGTTCTTCACGAAACGAATTCCGCCATCATTTATTTCAAACATGATATCTCCGTTGAAATCCTTGTTCTGATAACAGGTGATAAAAATGCTGCTGTTGGAAGGATCAACAATGATGGTCCAAAGACGAGGATCTGTTTTTGCATATTCCTGGAACAGTTTCCATACAATAAATCCGTTGTCACGGAGACGCTTGATGAAATAACTGGGTGTACGAACTTTGTTTTTGCTTATTTTCTTTTTGTTTGATGTATTCATTTGATTAGGCATGGTATGACATAAGACATTTTGATTCCATCATTTTCATATATTAGATTTACTAGGCTGCTTGCTTTATGGAAGCGAAATTGTAATTTTTCCATCTTATTTGCCAAAATAATTCTTAATGGTTCCAGCGGAAGAATAAAATCCAAACCTCCATCCACAGATGCGATGTTCTCAATAGTACGGGTAAATCCATCACACTGATTTTTTGTTTTGTCTGAAAGTTCAATCTTTAGGGTATTATTTGCAAAAACAAAATATAATTTATTTAAATCTGGATATATTCCACTCGCCTTAATTATTTCAAAAAAAACATCAGTATTTAAAACAATATCCAAATTAAAAGGAAGAGCATTTATTTTTTCAAAACTTAAACGGGGTTTTGGCACAACCTTGGTATCATACATTTGCATTGTAAAATGATTTGTTGTGTCCTTGTATGAAAGATAATTCTGATCCAGTTTAAAACTGACCACATCTTTTTGCACAAAATCAAGAGTCTTAATGAATCTAGAAAGATCAATAAATGCCAGTTCTTTCTGATCTTTAATATCAGTATCAATACTGGATGATGCTTCCAGAAAAAGCGAACCATCTGGATAACTGCTTTTTGCCTGAACCTTGTCTGGTTCTATTTTAAGAACACACTTCGGATTCAGCTTCAGAAGCGGTTCAAGAAAATATCGACAGAATTTGTTCTTATTTTCTATCGTGAACCGATTCATTTAATATATTCTTAATATTTGTTAAAGCTGATATAATCTTATCAAACTCAGGAATCAGTTTCGGGCCATTTGTAAAATGGATAACTTGTTGAATTGTTTCTTGAACAGGAACTGGTGCCGAAACATTCAATCCTGCATTTACTACATTGACAGCAGGAGCCGCCGGAACTGTAGCTTGAGGAATAACTGGTGCCTGTGGTTGTTGAATTACAGGAGGAGTTAAATTAGAAGGTTCTGATGGCAATAAACTCATGCCTTGATCAGAATTTATCCTAAAAACATTCTTAGGATCAGTTTTTAAAGCCTTTAAACTACTTCCTCCTACATTATGCTTGTCTATTTCATTTAATTGAGCAAGTGTATTGCCCAAAAAATTATAAACAATATTGGCTATTTGCGGATCTTGAATGTGGCTCATTCAGATGTTTCCAGACCTTCAAGAAGATCTTTGATCAAATCTTCCTCTTTATCATCGGCTTTTTTACCACCAATGCTGGATTTTAATTGTGTTTTCTGCTCCACAAGATCGCTGCTCTTTTCAGCAGCAACAGCCTTTTTGGATGAAGGAGGAGTTACAGAAACGTTACAGAAGAAATGCTCTTCCAAAAGTTTCTGAAGCTCATCTTGTGATTTCTTTTGATATACACTTTCCAAATCAAAACCACTTTCATAGATTTTTTCTTGAGCCTTTTCATCCAATCCTTCAATTTCTTTTGGAGAGGTGAATCTGCTGCTACTATAATTCGGGAAATCCCCCTGCTTTTCCACTTTGATCTTTAGATTGCAACCTTTTTCAGAAAGATCAAAAATTTTGTCACCAAAATCTTCACTTTCTTCACCGGACATTGCATCCATAACGATCTTATGAAGCTGTTTGCCAAACTTCAAAATCATTACTTTTCCGTTGTTGCTTTTGTTAATAGGATCATCAACAACCAAAACATTTGCAAGCCATCTTTCAGTACGCTTGATTTCTGCTCCCTTTACCTTATCAGCATCATTATTGCTCTTGTAAAGAAGCTTATAACGGGTTTGGCCAATAGGATCAACTTCGCCCCATGTAGTCGGAGAAAGGGCACTGACATATTGACCTGTTGCGAAACTGGTCCAACCATGTTGAACATGATGAAAGAATGTCTTTTTGGCATCCTTCAAATTAGGAATCAAGCGAACACTATATGTGTTTCCTGGTTCCAGTTTCAGAATATTTTTATATAGTCCGCTGTTATTTTCACCCTTCTTTGTAAGGGATTCCTTCAGCGTTTCAAACATAGATGATGTGAATTTACTCATGAACTTATCTTAACATACAAATTAAGATGTCAACTCAGAATCTTTTTATTTAAAATACTTTTTACCAAAATTCTGGCATTTTGGCTAGTAAGAAACTTTTTATTATATAATTCATAATTTTCATAAATGTCTGGTATTATGAATTTTAAAAGATTGGAATCAAAAGCAAAAAAAGCTTTTTCAAAACCTTCTAAACCCATCAAAAAATAAATTGAAACATTTCTATTTTTTAAATGTGTTACAAATGAAGGAACTTTTTCTTTTTTATTGTTTAGGTATTCTGCAAAAGATATTCCTTCAGTTTTTAAAAATTTCTTTAAAAACAATGCAGAATTTTTTATTTTAACAAGATTGCGGATATGATCTGGTCCCATCATTAATATTTCCTTTTCAAAATCACTGTAACTTTTTACTGCTTTTCTTGAAAGATAATAATCAAATGCAAAATATTTTGTGTCGTTGTATAAAAAATAAGGAGCTTCAAAAAAATCATCCACATTTATTTCATAAGAATCAAAAAACAGCTTGATTCTTTCAACCTTGTTTTTTACCTCTTGTGGAAGAGTTTCATATGTTTTTCTGTACCGGAATGGTGCAGAATTTGCAGTCCGATATGCCTTGATAAAGGAATTGTAAATATCCAACAAATCGTGTTTCACGAAAGCTTCAATTTTTTATTTTTATTTAAAAACTTGGTTATATATTTTGATTTGTGTAAGTTTGGATCAAAATTTATAAAAATTTTAACACATTCATGATCAGTTTCAACATTCAACATTTGTTTAAAAAGCTGGCGATAATTTTTATTTTTTAAAAATGCTATGAAGACATTGGGAAGATTCAGCTTCTTTTCTGCCAAAATACACATTAGACTACAGAAACAAAGAAAGTAATATTCGGTCTCTTTATCTGTAATAGTCTTTTCCATATCAGATCTTAGTGAATTTGATTGATAAATCAACAAATTTATCTATAATTTTACCAGAAGCAAAGTTTTTATATCCATGGCCATCCATGAATATTTTTGCAAAAACACCACAATCGAAATTGGTTTCTTTCTTTCGATTGATTCTTATGCAAGCTGAAAGTGTATTTTTGTTTATGCTTATGGCTGCATCAGAGTCATATTTTTTGCAAAATTCTGCACAAAGTTCATTTACTGCAAAATCAGCATAAAAAATTATTATATTAAAATTTTTTGTTTTAAGAACGTGTGGTTCGGAATTTTGAACAGCTTCAGCCATTTTTGATGCATAAATTCGCACCATATTTTTTTCTGTATCATTAAAATCTCTATCTCCTTGCTCAAAAGCAGCGATAAATTTTTCTAATTTGTTTCCTGTAAAAGACCAGAATACCATGTTTAGGAATAAAGATTTTTTATATTTTAAATTATAACTGTCGTAATCATCAATATACTCTATCAATTTTTTCTTTTCATCCGATAATGGTGTTTTTAAAAGATCGGCAAATAATTTTGTACAGGATGTTTCCTGCTTGGAAATTATCTTACAATTTTTTGAAGTTATCTGTTCAGGTAAATCATGATGATGAACAAAAAGCACATTCGGTCTATCTGCTATATCCACATGTTTTTGATTAAATGTCATATCACAAACAATCAAAGGAATTCTGGGATCGCTGTTCTTTAAATGTTGAGACAGTTCATCTTCATTTGTAGGTATAATATCATATTGTTGATTGGGTGAAGACCATTTGGCTACAAGACAGCATCCTGCTCCATCCAAATCAAAATCACAAAGAATGACTGTCTTTTTCATTCCATCAAATCATTGACTGCTAGATTATTCAAAGTATTTTCTGTGCTAGAAATAGCATCATTTGTTTCAATTTTTGCTTCTTCTCGAATTCGCATGGTTGCTTGATCCAATGCAAAAGTCGCAGTACCAAAAGCAGGACCCATACGGTTTTTCTGAATATTCATATTAATACGACCTAATTCTATATCTTCAGGTTCCCGCCACAAACCAATAATACAATCAGCAGTCATGGCCAATCCCAGACTTTCACTCACAGTTTCCAATTGAGGATTGCTTTGATTCATGGCACTTCGATTCAATTGGGTTGCTGTAATCACAGGAACATTAAAAATATAACTTACAGCTCGGAGATTTTCAGTAATATGCTTGACCCTTTCATAGGAATTGGTTCCAAATGATGTGGTTAAAAGGTTTACATAATCCACAATGATGGCATCTGGTTTGATTCCACTCTGTATGAGTTTCTTGATATATGCATTTAATTGACCAACACTAATTGTGCTAGGGGGAAATTCCTTGATCACAAGTTTGGATTTTGGATTTTCCCTTTTATATTTTGCAATTTCATCCCTTAAATCATCCAATTTATGCTTTAAGGAAAAGATTGGAATGTTGGCAAAGTTTCCACAAAGCCGTTTTGCATATACAACTTCACTCATTTCCAGACTAATCAACAAAACGGTTTTGCCTTGTGCGCAAATATTACTGGCAATATTGGCCAAAACAATACTCTTACCAACGTTGGTTTGACCGCTGAAAACATAAAGAGCTTTTCCTTCTTGTAAAAATCCACCCTGAAGTTTCTCATCTATCCATCTATAACCGGTAGAAATGTAATTTTCTGTCTTTGTAATTTCCGTTGCAAGTTTTTCAATATCCTCAAAATAATCCATTCCCAAATCATGCGTCAAACTTATGCTGCATGCCTGTTGGAATTTCTCTAAAATTTCATTTGTATCAACACTAGTTTTTTCAGTCTTTTCCATGATATCGATCATGGTTTTAATAACCGCTTTTTCTTTTAGAAACTTTTCAGTGTTTTCATATAGTTCTTTTGTATTAAGATTTTTATCAATTGTTTCAAACGTTATTACAATATTTTTTAATGATTGTTTAAGCTTATCATTAATAAGATAATTCTTAATCTCGGTTATGGTTGGAGGAACATTATTTTTTTGATAAAAATCAGTTATAATGCCAATAACATTTTTAATATCCTCATTGGTAAAATATTCAGGTTTTAAATACTCTGCAATGGTACCCAAATAGGCACCATCCATAAGACACTTGTATATTATAAGTGTCTCGAATGTATCGTTATCGATTTTGTTTATTTTGACCATTTTTCAAGAAACCATTTTTGACCATTCTGAAAAACAATATCTTCATAGTTCCTTAATCCGGGACTTGCATGAATTACCCAAATCGGCCAAATACCAATTTTATAAGAATACTTTTTAGCCTGTAAACTGATATCCAAATCCGTGAAATGTGTATGACAAGGATTGGTTTCATCAAAACGGAAATTTTTGTTTATTTTGAATAGCTTGGTTCTAAACGCCATGAACAAATTGTCAATCAAATCAACTTCACAAGGCGTATTTCCAAAGCTAGTCATGAAAATACTACCTTTATCAAATGGATGGGCTACAGCACCTCTTAAGTTGTGTCGATCACACATCAGATGCCAAAGTGCTGGAGATTTGATTATGGGATTGATTCCTCCAGCCAATCCAATCACATCATAATTGTTTTCTCGAACTGCTTTTTCCAGCTTTTTTGCAATACGAAGATCATCAATAAACACATCATCATGAATAAAACATATAATATCATATTCGTCCATGTGTTTTTCAATGGCACGATTATAAACTACCGAAAGTTTTTCGGTGTTATTTTCGATTATCTCGTATTCAGCACCCGGAACTTTGCTGATACTTTTTAGAAACGATATGTTTGATTTGTCGCCACGAGTTGCACTAATGAAAAGAATCTTTTCATTCTTTTGCTGCGTCTGTATCTGAGTCTGCGTATTTGTAGGCGACATTTAATTTCTCCTGGAGATTAGGTATAACATACTCTTCCCAAAAAGATATATCATTTTTAAAACTTTTTGCATAACCTAATTTTGTTCCGTCTGCTTTAGTATAGGTTGGTCCGTTTTGGATAATAATTCCATGATTTACTGCCATTTCCAAAAGTCCACTATATTTGTCCAATCCTGTTCTGTAATTCAAATAAATTGGAACTTCCAGAAAAGGTGGTAAAAACCTGTTCTTGGTTGTCATGGCACGAAGAGTTACACCCGAATATTGTTTTGCTTCGGGAAGCATTTTGTCCTCTTCATTTTTATCATCTTGCTTTTCATTTCTGCGAGCCAATTGAACGATGACACTGCTCATATACAAAGGACCACTTCCTCCACTTTGGTTTTTAACCAAACTTGGATACATGCTGGCAGGATCTGCATATGTATGGTTACTGCAAAGAACAGTCACACCTGCTTTTGCTGCTTTATAAGTCAAAATACGCAACATGCTCTTCAAGCTTTTGGCACGAAGACCCATATCTGCAACTGATTTGTCCTTTTCAATGTCAGCAACTTCTTTTGCACCGGCAAGATTGCCAAGACTGTCTATGCTGATAATGAATTTGCCTTGAGCTTTTTTCTCAATAACTTGATCCAAAAATTTAGATATCTGGTTTTTGGTTTCATCAACAGTATAAACAGGACAATACTTGGTCTTTTCCGGATCAAGTCCTACGGTTTTACCGCTATCTGCATCAACACTCATCTCACTATCAAAAATCACAGGATACATTCCTTGTTTTTGAGCAAGACCCAAGATTTTATTAATAAGAAGTGTTTTACCTGTTTGTGATTCTCCTGTAAAGACGATGATTCGTCCTTTTGGAACACCACCTTCACGGATTTTTCCGCTAATAATGGCGTTTAGAGCATAACAACCAGTATCATACCAAGTATCAACGTTGCTTAGAGTGTTATCTGATAGAAAAGCAGCTTCTGGATTGATATCATCCAGACAACCTAGAATTTTATCCAGATCGCTCATTAGTCTTCGAACAGCTTGACTACTTCAGGATTAGAATCAGCAACAGGAGCAGACGTAAAAATACGCTTGTACTGCTCAATAATACGCTCTTCTAATTGAACGTCAGTGGTCAAAACCAGCTTATCCTTTGGGAAAAGCCAGGTGCCAACTGTTTCACGAAGAGCAGGGCTGATGAATTCCTTGAAAAACAAGGGAATCGTCTGGATGCTCAGTTGTCCAGTGGCTTGATTCGGCTGAACCAGCAGAATAGCGGGGTTTTTTACCTTTAGGTTTCCGTTCTCCTCGCCAAGAACTTCGCCTATGATTGTACGTCCTACATGATCTACGAATGGTTGAATTGAACTCATACCACCATTTAATCATACGATTTAGAAAAGCAACTATATTAAATAATAATATGCACTTGGAAAGCCATAAAATATTTGAAGCCTATGTTCTTGCAAAAAGTGTTGAAAGAAAACCACTTAACGAAGGTATTATGGATTTCTTAAAAGGCATTCCTAAAAGAAGTGAAGATAAAAAAAGATATGAAACATATAAAGATTTGTGGACACGTTTTTGGTATCCTCGATTTGCCAAGAAGGGCGATATCAAAACAAACAAAGAAAAAGCTGTAGATACCTTTAATAAGTTCTTAAACAGTCGTGCATGGGCAGATGCAAACATGCAAGAAAACAAAGCTAAAGCTTTGGAATACTTCAAAACTAATCATACTGCTCAGAAATATGAAGATGCTGAAAAAGGTGCACTAGAAACTCTTTTGTATGGTCAAACATCATTATATACACCTGCTAAAGAGGAAACTCCTTCTGAAACACCTGCTCCTGTAACTGCATCAAAGCCTGCTGATTCCGTAGAACAAGCCAAAGCTGAACCTGAATTAAAAACCATGAAACCTGCGGAATATGCAAAACTTTCTCCTGAAGAAAAGCAAAAACTTCATGGTGATGTTTATGCCAAAAAAGAAACTGTTGCTCCTACTCCAGAACCTGTAGCAGATGAAACTTCTGCTGAACCATCTACAGAAGAACTTCCTCAAGATCCTTACAAATTAAAAGCTGAAATAACAAGATTGAAAAATTTAAACAAAACTTGGTCCAAAGCTATTAGTAAAAAATTAGGAAGAAATGTGACAAAACCCAGTCAATTACTCGTCAGAAAAAAGTAATTCAAGATTAGCATAGTTCATTTTTCCTGGTTCTCGTATTTCCCATCCTACCGGTTCAAAAATTTTTCTCATTGTTTCCAAAACAAGCTTTTCAAATTGTTTTTCTTTGTCCATGGGGAACAATTCTTTGATTTCATCTGGAAGACGATTTTTGAATGCCATAACTGAAATGGCAAATTGATTCGGTTGTTGCACATAATAATATTGAATCTTGTCTCCGCTTGTTATGGTTTCATGTTTTTTTAACAAAGACTGTTTTTTAAGAAAATAATTATAATAATAAGCTGCCTTAACATGTACAGGCATTCCTTTTACTGTCATCAGTTCATTACATGAATCAGAATACTTTTCATAATTCTTAATACCCACCACAAATGAAAGATTTTTTTCATCTTTGGTTTGAAAATCCTCATAAATCTTTTCTAGGATTATATTTGTCTGAGATGGATCCCGAGTTTGTATCATGGTTTCAATAATTTTTTTATTAAATTCTTTTACTTGCTTGGTCATGGTGCTTCGAACCACTTCAATTCCTGTATATTTTGTTTTATCACAAGGAACACCCTCTTCATCAATAACATGAAGCACATATCGTTTCTTTTGTATATAAATGGCCACATCACATATGGATTCCCGTTTAAATTCCAGATTTGGTGAATTGCTATTAAGTTCCTTTTTAGCCCAAAAGGTTATTTGTTCATTGATGTATTTTTCTAGATTCTCAATAACCTTTTCTGCGTCGGAATTTAAAGTTTTGTCCTTCTTTAATAATTTTATATTATTTTTTTCAAGAAGCCGTTTGACTGAAACGTGACAACTATCCGTATCTCCATAAACCATTGGAGAGTTCTTTTCTAATGATTCCTTTTCTATGCCATTTTTAACAAAGAATTCTTCAATAATTTCACTTCCTTTTTTGATTACACTTTGACCTGTGACTGTAATGCTTCTAGCCACATCTCTATCACTTAAAAAAAAGAAATTATTTGCAAATGCTCCATAGATACTGTTCATGAGAATCTTAAGGGCATATTGTTTGTTGTTTAGGATGGATTCTCGTTTCTTTTTTTCCTTATAATCTTCTGAATCTTTTTCAGAATTAAGCAGTTCTCGCTTTATTTTCTTTAATTCCTTTTTTATATCCACCCGTTTTTTATAATTTTCTTCAATAATTTGAGGAACAAGACCTGTTTCTTTTTGACTAAACAAAGTTCCTATCTTTGTTACAGCAAGATTTTCCTTTTCCATCAATACTTTAAGTTTTTCATCAGTTAACGTATATTTTTTACCATTTACATGATGTAAAAATGTCTTGTCGTCTAGTTTTTCAAGATTTCCCACCTTTGTTTCCGGACTCATGTTGCATGTTCGAATCAAATTGGGATAGAGTGAATTGGCATCAAAGCTGATAACCGCATCATGAAAACCTCTTTGTGGTTCACTAACAAATGCACCTTCAATTGTAACTCCATCATCTTCTTTATGTGGGAAGGTGGGTATAATTTTCTTGTTTTTCTTGGCTTGAATAGCCACTGCACCCGCCACAATACTGATTGTGCTCATGGCAGTTTCAAGATTGGTCAATCCTACATGAGAAAGAGAACGAAGAATGCTCAAATAATGCAATTTTTCCTCTAGCTTAACCAGAAGATTAACGTCTTGAATGTTATAATCCACGAATTGCTTCCAATTTTTCTCCGCCAATGAAGACAGATTGCTTTCCTCATATTCTATTTTGCTTTCTCCCAGTTCTAGTGAAGTTATGGAACCCAGAGAATAGCTTTCCCGCTGCACCGGACAAAACTTTTTATAAACATTCATGTAATCCAAATTGGCGATCCCTTCAATATAAAACTTTTCTGCTTTCTTTCCGAATTTGGTGAATATCTCTTTTGAAATAATATTATTATATGGACTAAGTCTTTTTGCCTGATCCTCTCCCAAAACTCTTCCTATACGATGCACAAGATAAGGAATATCGAAAACTTCTCCGTTCCAGGTTGCCACAATATCAGGATAATCTTTTTGAAAGAAATCCAAAAACCTTTCCAATAAAACTATTTCAGTTTTACAATTATGATATATTATATTGTCATGAGAATGATATTCACCCAATCCGAAACTATGAAACTTTTCTGAAAGATTGTCATATATGGTTATCATATTGACAGGTGCTTTTGCCAAAGATGGTTCTGGAAACTCATCTGGACTGTAAGTTTCAATATCCAAATAAAATATTTTTAAAGGATGTTTAACAAAATCTGGACTATCTATTTCTGACGAAAATTCATCGATTAAAAACTGTTGGGAACAAGTGAAATTATGATAAATGCGTTTGTTTTCATCTTTTTCAGAGAAAATACGCCGTTCTTTCGATGAACTAAATGTCTTTTTCTTTAATTTTGTATTATATAATGATATTTCGTCGTGCTGACCACTTGTTTCTACATACAAATACGGATAATATGTGCGACTTACTGTTACTCGCTCACCTGTTTCTGACCATGTGGCCAGACGAATAGCGTGATTTAAAGGATCGTATGTGGCATGCCTATACACGCCAACTATGTTAACCCATTCACCTTGTTTAGCAACACCCGGCGTTCATCCCCATAAGGATATTTGTACAATTCAACATATTTGTTAATATTATCCTCATTTTCAAGCCAACGCTTTTCTGAAGCAGATCTGGCCCGTTCACAATGAGTCATATATTTTGATTTTTTACCTAAAACTTCATTAATTACCTTAATCATTTCATCTCCGGTATCAAATTTGAATGGAGCATCTTCATATGTGCAAAGATTTTGGCAAGCAATAGGAAGACCATAACAGCAAGCTTCAATATACTTCAAATCACTCTTGCTTTTATTGAAATTATTATTTTGTAATGGTGCAATCATCATATTGATTCTCAAATCATTGATCTTGCCTGGATAATGATAAAGATCTTGCCAAGGATGATATTCAAATATGCCTTTTTCAACGAGAGGTCGGAACATCATTGGAAATGCACCAAAGAAAACCCACTGATATTTGTCTTTTGTATCTGCAATTGCCTGTAAAACGTGTGCAAAATCATCATTTTGTCCTACACGATTCTCCACATCAAAATGTGCACCGCTTCCTGCATATAAAATTCTTGGTTTCTTTTCACAGGTATCATAATTTTCACTAATTTTTTTAAGATTATAGTAATTACCCATCCAAAACTTTGGAGGATAGTTAGGAATAACTGTGATTTTTTTATGACCTGTCTTTTCCGCATAATAATCTTTCATGAATTTACATGTCACTGTGATTTCATCACATTCATTCATGATAGCTTGAGCTTGTTTTCGGATATTAGGATCAATAAATGCAGTTTTAAATTTGTTATAATCCGGAATATCTTCATGAAACACAAGATCGTCAATCTCGTAAAGAAGACGAAAACCATTCTGTTGTCCCAACTGCTTTAAAAACTGAACAAATTTTAATTGATGTTCTGTTGCCTGACGTTGAACACGAACTGCCTTGGTATTGATATAATAACGAGGATCAAGGCACATGACTGTTGTGCTATGCATGGTCATTTTATTATGGGCATTAAGAATCATTTCGGGCCAAATCAAACGCCAATGGCCGCAACCGCTATAATCTGCAAGATAATTGATTCCACGATCCGGCATATTGTCAGGTTGCGGTGATGTGGGTGCCAACGCAGGTCTTGGTGCTATAGTATTAGAATATTGACCTACTGCTTGAAGAAGAGGATTTGCAGCAAATGGATTACCGGTATTAAACATAAATCTAATTAATATATTATTTTAATTTTCAAGCACTGTTGTTATGCCATTTTTCTTTTGTAAGCTTAATGTTTTAAAATTATTTGAATAAATCGCATCTTTTCGGTGGCTTATAATGAATACACACTTATTCAGGGATATTTCTTCACAAATATCAGTTATAAGTTGAACGCTCTTTTTATCGAAACTACTATCAAAAATCTCATCAAAAAGCACAAAATTGAATACTGGAAAGTTCTGAAGCTCTCGCATTTCCATGAATGAAAACATGCAGGCAAGATCAACCGCCTTCTTTTCAGCACCAGAAAGATTCGCATAACTAGCAACCTTACCCACCGAATCTGTTAAGGTATCTTCAAAATAACTATCAAAATTTATTCGCGAATTGGCATCTAATTTATTCAAATAATGGTTTATTTTACTGTTTAAAAGATTTATAATTTTTGAAATAAAGACACTTTTTAATCCTTCATCACTTAATATAAATTTACTGTTATTTAAAATATATATATTTTTATCAGATTCGGTGATCTTTTTTTCCAAATCTTGCTTTTTCTTTTCATTTTCTTCAATCAATTTGTCAAAATTCTCTGTTCGATTTGTTTCTTTTTCTATTTGTTTTTCAATATCATCAATTGAAGAATTGATTTGTTCTATGAGTTTTTTGTTTTGTTCTTTCTTGGAATTGTCCCTTTCGGATTGCTTTTCCTTTTTTTGTAAATTATCTATTATTTTTTCAGCTTCTGACTTCTTATCCAAAAATTTTTCTCTTTTGTCCTTTTCCTTTTTAATTTCATTTTCAATATTTGTTATCTGTTGAACCATTTCTTTTTTACGATTTTCAACATGATCTTTACAGGATTCATCTATTTCCCTCAAACAAGATGGACATGTATCAATATTCTCTTTAATTTCATTAAGATTTTTTTGAATAGAGCGTATTTCCGATTGCTTGGAAGCTATAAGTTTTTCTGTTTCGCTTATTTTTGCTTCAATTATTTTTAAAACAGATTTAGCCTGGTTTATCTTTTCAGAATGATCAACAGATAAATGTTCCATTAATGATTCGATTTCTTGGTTTAAAATATAGATTTTTTCTTTTAATACTTTTATTTTTTGTTCAAGTTCAGATATGTTTTTCTTTTTCTTATTCTCAAATTCTTCTTTTTGTTTTTTATAATCCTCTAGAATGGATTCATAGGTTTCTTTTTTGGCAGACAATCCTTCTCTTAGTTTACGTTCTTCGGACAATTCAGTTTTACAAATATCAGTCATTTCGGAGAAAATGTCCAAATCCAAAATAGATTCTATATATTCCCGCTTTTCCGACTTTTTCATGTTCATGAAACAGTTGCTGGAATTTATACCCAATGATATGCAATTGTTGAATATTTTACTAGTACAACGAACAAGGTTTTCTATGGTCTCATTTGTATTGGCTATAGTATCTTTTGTTTCATCCACTGTGTTTTTTATGAATTTTGTTGTGGTAGGATTCACCGTTCTAGCTATTTCATAGCTATCATTTCCTATATCAAAAGTTATTTGAACCATTGTTTTCCCATTTGTGTAATAATTTGGAATCAGATCTTTTTTGATTTCTCGGATAGTTTCTCCAAACAAAGCAAAATGAATAGCATCGGCAATTGTGCTTTTTCCCACACCATTCGATCTTTCTGGTTTATCCAGATTCTGACCTGTAATTAAACACATTCCCTTTTCAAAATTAACTGTAATAGGTTTCTCACCCACTGATAGAAAATTTTTTATATAAACAGTTTTAAAGTTTATAGTATGCATTAGTTGCACCTTTTATAAAGATTCGAGCAATATTCCTGGGTTTCTTTTTTATTTTCAATATCCATTCCATCAATGAATTGTTCCAGCATTTGCTCAAATGATATGTTTGTGTCGGTTTTGATATCATCGCTTTTCAATTCAAAATCGGTTTGCGTCAAAAGAGTGAAAGGTTTGTGCTCTTCTTGAATTTGGCTTGCAAAGCTTGTGTATTTTTCGGTTGTATCCGAAACATCAAAAATGACCCGTACAATTGAATTTTTTCTTTTGGGTTCTTCTTTTTTTGAATATCTTATTATTTCATGCCGGGGCGAAAATTCATTTTCAAAACTTTTCAATCCCATGTTTTCCAAATCCAGAATATAAACATATTTGTTATTGTTGATGTCTGCAAAACTATGTTGGAATGGATTTCCTAGATATCCTGCTTTTAATTTTCCATGATTACGGATATCGCTTATATGAAAATGTCCTGCCAATATAAACCTTTCATTATTTTGGTATTTTTCCAAATCAACACCCTCTTCACAGAATTTGCTGTTATTCATTCTAAAATTTTTAAATTCGGCATGTGTTAATATCACATCTCCTTCAAAGTTCTTTGCTTCATTAGAATCTGTCCAAGGAACCATATTAATTTGTTTGTCTTGGTATTTGAACAATGTCGTATTATTGACAACATTAACATAAGGATATCCTTTGAAAATGTGAAGAGACGTTACGTCATTCTTTTCTTTAAAATAAATGTCGTGATTTCCAGTTATCAAATAAACTTTGAAATCAGAAAATATATCCAAAACTTTTCTTGCTATATCAAGAGTCGAAACATCAATCTGATCCCGATCATGAAAGTAATCACCCAAACAAATGACTGACTCTGCACCTTCCTTTACAGCTATTTCCTTGCTCCATTTTGCCCAATCCAAGGCAAGCTGATGCCATCTAGGACTATTCTGATGAACTCCTAGATGTAAATCTGCAAAAAGAAGAGATTTTTGAGTTAATGTTTTCAATCGTTGTCGTCATTATTATCTGGATCTATATAAACATGAGCACCTGTGTTAGCAGTACCTTCAATCATTTTATCTGTATACATTTTTTCACGATACTGTTCTAATGTTTCGTGATGCTTCTTTTCTTTTTTAATTCGATTAATAAAAGCATGGAATGCTATGGTTGTGAAATAACTGAACGGACTATAACCAGAATCCAGATTGAATTTCTTATGTTTCAATGCTGTCATCATTTTAACAATAGCATCACCCACCATTTCATCCCGATAGCTATAATTTATGAAGTTTGGAGCATAGCTCAGACCATTGGCAATCTTACTGACACTTTCACCCAAATATTGGGTAAGAATTTCAGATGCATAAAATGATCGAATGCCTTCCTCAAATTCTTTTGCATTTACATAGTGAATCTTTTCTTTTTTTACTTTTGCAGCAATTTTTTTGATTTTTTCCTGATCTTCGGATATATCCATATCCGGATTTTGATTTTTTGGTTTACGTCCTCTTTTCTTTTTCATATTATTTTATATTGTGTTTTCTTGGTTTCTATTTGTTCTCGATTGTAAATTTCAAATCTTTTTTCAAAGTGTTTTTTTCCATAATAAAGTTGGTCGGCTAAATCAATAAGCATAAGTTTTTCTTTGGTGGGATGTAATCTTAACCCACGACCTATGCTTTGCAATAGACGAATCTTAGCTTTTCCTGCATTTGCCAAAATAATATTGTGAAGATTTTTAATATCAACACCTGTTGCAAAAATACTGCTTATAGCAATGCAAACGACATTGTTAGCGTTTTCCATTATTTTTCTAATTTCATTTCGAGATTCCACTTCAACATCTCCTCGTATAAAAAAGACTTTTTTATTTTCACATATTTTTTCCAAAACATTTTGAAGATCCAACCCATGTTGAATTCTATCAATCAACACCAATGTATTATTTTGTAAATTACAACTCAATTTGCTAATAATATTGTTTCTGGAAGAATTGTTTATTACAAATTCATATTCTTGACGATATCTTTTCAAATCATCTGGATCTAACCATTCTGGTTGATTTTGATACTCCAATTCAATAACTGTACATTGAGCTTGAGTCAGATACTTTTTCAAATCTACCGATGTTTTTTTGTAAATTACTGGACCAAATTTACCTTCAATACACAAAACGTCTTCTTTTTCATCTGGAAGGGTTCCTGTGAATCCAAATCGAATACATGCTGGTAATTTGTCCAAAACTTTATTAATTTTGTTTCCTCTTTTATATTTGTGCGCCTCATCAATTATTATTGCATCACAATCCTCAATTTTTTCTTCACCCCTAGAATTTAAAACACCTATATTGGCAATGATAATCTCCGAGTCTCCGTCAAAATCATTATCTCCTGTGTATTTTTTAATCTGATTTTTTACACCAGTTTTCTTGAATTCATCATAAACTTGTTCAACCAATCCAAGATCAGGTTCTATAATCAATATTTTTTTAGCCAAATTGTTTTTTATAAGATTATGGCTGATTGTTGCCATGACATATGTTTTTCCTCCACCAGTAGCAACTTCAAAAATTCCTCGTCCAAATTTAAATGCTTTTTCGCACATTTCCTTTTGATAATCTCTAGGTTCATATTCCAAGTATTCAATTTCAGTTTTAAGCCGAATAGGGTTGGCTTTTTCTAAAACATCTTTTTCTATTACAATATCCTCTAAGCCTATTGTTTCTGACATGTATTTGTAAATGGAATAGAAAAGACCCAAATCAAATCTACCGGAAGGTGTTATGGCATATAAACGATCTGCCACAAAATAACCTTTTCTGCGCATATGCCGTGCAGTTTTATTTTCACACGAAAAATGATTTCGAATCATCCGAATGTGCGGTGATTCTATCATTCCAAACTTTTTAGATTTATCCAGAAAAATACGGTTCAATTTGTTTCCATTTTGATTAGTTCCACCAGATTTTTGATATCATAACTAGCTGAACTTAAAATTTTTTCAGATTTCTCACATATTTCTAAAATCATTTCACAATTTTTAATTTTGTTATCTATTTCAAAAATAGTTTCATGATCACTTGCAAGTTTTTCGGCAGCAGGAATTGATAATCTAACAGCAGATTCACGATTGATTTCTTCAACTATAACTTTGATCATGCGTTTGCGTTCAACGTATAAGTTGCCTATTTCCATTTTAGTTTTGATATAAATGGTGGCATATCTGTGTTTAATGCTAGGAAGCATTAATTGTTTTTCTTTCAAATTCAATTCATCAAATTGCAAAAATTGTTTTATTTCTTCTAATAGTTTTTCGGGTTCCATTATTCATAAATACTTTATATGGGTCTTTTTTCAAATATTTTTAGTAAAATCTTAAATGAAGATAATACAGCAGGACCGGGAGGTGTATTTGGTGCCGGACCTAGCATAGGAACTATCTTTAACCCGCCTGGAACTATTTCTAGTGGAGATGGATATGCACCGGGTGATGCACGGATTCCTTTTGCTTTTGGATCTTGGAAAAAAACCAAAAAGGGTAAAAGAAAAAAGAAAAAAGTCTTGATTCAACGAAGAAATCTTAAATGAATGATTATGGTCATTGGATTTGTGAAAAATTTGAAGATGAAAGTTTCGGCTTCATTTATTTGATCACCAATTTAAAAAATAACCGAAAATATATTGGAAAGAAACAACTTCAGTTTCGCAAAAAAAGAAAACTGAAAAGTCGTAAAAATAGTAAAATAACATATTCTGAAAGCGATTGGAAAACTTATACAGGAAGTTGCCGGGAACTGAATGAGGATATTGAAAAATACGGAAAAGAAAATTTTAAATTTGAAATTTTAAGGTTTTGCAGAAGTAAATGGGAACTGGCATATGAAGAAATAAAATTGCAAATTCAAAACGAAGTGATAAAAACTCCAGAGTACTACAATGGAATCATTAATATTAGAATTGGAAAACCAAAGGAATATTGGTTTAAAGATGCAAAAGAAGGATAACATCGTATTTGTCGATTTCTGGGATGCGTTTTCAAACAAAATTGAAACCAAAATTCTAAATTCTTGCCACAAATACAAACTACTGGAAAAACCTTTGAGTAAAAATAAGGATGCCAAAAATATTCTTGTTTATCAATTGGCTAATCTGATCCTTTCAAATTTTGTAATCAAACGTCAAAAAGAAGATATTGTTTTTGTGGTAAGTGAACAACCTGTAAAAGACTTGGAAATTGCAGAACATTTTGACCAAAAAGAACTGTATATTGCTTGTCTTAAAATACTGAATAAATTTGAAAAATATCTAAGCTTTACAGTGATTGAATATGAGGGTTCGTTTCCGGAATTTAGTAAATTGGTTGTTTCAGACAAAATATTTTATAAAAAGATTGCCAGTAAAATTATAAATTCATTGTTAAATCAAAGTAGTAAGAATTTCAGTATGAAGAACATACACAAGATTTTGAAAGAATATAACCTGTCTAATTCCGTTTTAAAGCGTAATTATGCTATGAAATTAGAATAAATACTTTTATGCCTCGTTTTCATAAACTACTTGAACAAGAATATCTTAAATTGGACATTAAAGGTGATGAATTAAATGATATTCAAAAAAATTTAATTGATAAAATGGTTTCTTCCGGAAAAGCCAAATATGAAGGAATGGAAAAAATGTGTGGAATTATTAGTTATGATGTGGATGGAAAAAAAGGAAAATATAAAATAGATCAAAAAGGCGCTGTTACTCCACATGCTGATTCTCAAGAAGAGGAGGAAGATCAAGAATCATCAACCGGTGGTTATGATCCTAAATCCATGTCTCAATCTGACATAGGCGTTCTTCGTACATTAATGAATCCTCAACAAAAACGAGTTGTGGACACTGTAACACAAGGAGTGGTTAATGCTTTTGCAAAATATGCTGATACTTTAACAAAAAAATTAACAACAACATCATGAAATTCGAACAAATTTTAAAAAATAAATATTCTCTTTTAAGCGAAGCTCCTCCTGCTGTTTTGGATGCTCCTGAAACAGAAACACCAGAAGCGGCTGCTCCTGAAGAAACTTCAGGAGAAAATCCACAGCTTGAAACACAAGGTGTTCAATATCTGGTAGATCTGATTCGCAAAGCTCTTTTGATTGATAAATTGGATGATCGTGAAAAAGCCGATTTGATCAATTTAACAATTGATGCAAAAAATGCATTTAATAATTTAGAAAATAAAATTTTACCAATCCTTAATAAATATATTCCTGAAACTACTGCTTGAAATTACGCTTTTACATGTAATATAAATTTATGGCCAAACCTATTAAGTTTGTTGCAGCGGGAGATATACACGGAGATGAGTCAGACCCAGTTGCATTAAAATGTTTGTATAATTTTATGCGCGATTATAAACCGGATCTTACGGTTTGTATCGGTGACGTATGGGATTTTCGTGCCATTAGAAAAAATGCAAGTGCTGATTATGAAGAAAGTCAAAGCATGACAGAAGATTGGGATGCTGGAAAAGATTTCTTCAAAAAGTTTTTTTCATTCGGTCAAGAGCGCGTATTTCTACGAGGAAATCACGATGAAAGAATTTATGATCTTTTAAGTAATGCAGGAAGTGGCTTGAAAAGAGATTATGCATCACAAGGAACAGAAGAAATTGAGGATCTTGTTAAGAAATATCGTGTTCAAATGTTTCCTTATGATTCCAAACAAGGTGTCTACAAATGTGGATCCCTTTCATTTGTTCATGGTTATGGACACAATATTCATGGTTCAAAACAACATGCAGACACATACGGAAATGTTTTATTCGGTCACACACATGCAATCGATTATTTCAGAAGTGTGAGTATTGATGTCCGAGAATGCTGGAATATAGGTTGTCTTAGCAATCTGAATCCAAGTTACAATAGGAATCAAATGCGTCGTTTAAGATGGCAACATGGATGGGCATTTGGTCTTATTCATGGTGATGGAACCCATGAAGTTTATCAAGCAAAAGAGCGTAATCGCAAATATATCATTCCTACAAATATAAAAGTATATAGTTGACAATCGTTTTGTATCCGATATTATCGGGTTATGAGTAACAAGAAGTTTAAAATAAAAAATCTTCAAAAAGATGATTGGGCTAAGTTTCTTTTTCAAGAAATGCGTAAAGACGAAAAACGTCCAAATGGTCCTGGATGGATGAATATAAATCAAATTCATAGGGCTACCAACAAATCGCTACATGTGGTTCGTCTTGTGATTTCTGAAATGATTCAGAAAAAACAATGCGAAATGTTTGTTGGTAATGAAAGATCTGAAAATGGATATATTAAAAAAGCTGTCTGGTATCGTTTAAAAAATGATACTTGGAAAAACATTTTTAAAAATAATTCATATAAAATTAAAAGACAAAGAATTCCTAGCGGTAAAAATTGGTTTACTGTTGGTGAACTAACACAAAAAACAGGTTTGGCCAGAACAAAAATTTTAAGACTTATTAGGGAAAATAAATTAAACAAACAAGTTCAAATTTTTGACGGATACAAATACGATAGCAAAACAAAATTTTTAACTCGTAAAATCTGGTATAAATTATGTCTAAATGGGTTAAACAGTTAGAATCCATAGTAAGAAAAAAAGAACTTAGACCATCTGGTAATTGGAATACCAGATTGGAAATCATGGACATTATCAAATGCAGTGGAAATACGTCTCTTAAATTTTTAAAATGGTGTGAAGAAACAGAAAAAATTAAAAAAAATACAGGAACATCATTAACATGTAGCAAATCTATTACTAGTAAAATTTTCTATAAACCACTTAAAAAAAATTGGCAAAATCTTTACTATGATTATGCTAAAAGCCGTGAAAAACTTCCTGAAGGTAAAGATTGGAAAACAATCATTCAGCTTTGTAGAGAAATGAAAACTAATCAAGAAACTACTCGACGTGCTTTAGATGTTTTAAGAAAAAATAATAAACTAGAAGTTTTTAGAGGTAGCATTGTTGACCAAACTGGACACGTAACTTGTATAAAATTTTATCGTCTTAAAGAATAGTTTCCAAAACACGTAAAACTACCTTTTTACGAATATCTGGTCCTTGTATACCTCTTAAAAACGTCAAAAACTCGTTTAAAACCTTCTCTGGATCGTTTTTAACCACTGTTGGCATGTCGGCAGCTGGATTCAAAGCACTGTTGGCTTGAGGTCCTAGACCTAGATTTTCACAATAAAGATCACCTAATTTCTTAAGATCATTGCTCATTCCCATATAAATATTTAATAAAACATGATATCTTTTAAAAATATAAAAAGTCTTTTAAGTGAAAAACTTATTTTGAAAAAAAGACCAGGTCCTGAAGGAAAGACTATTTTTATAGCAAGTAGTGATCTTGCAGATCCTAAAGAAGCAGGCAATGAAACTTTTAAAAATAAAGACTTTATCAAAACGTTAGGATTTAAATGGAATGCATTGGAACGTCGATGGGAAACATCTCCTTTAGATGAAACTCAATCTAATGATTTTGTAAAAAATACAATCAAGAAACTAAACGAATTCAATAAAGAAGAATCTTCTGACACAACCGTTTCTGAATTTGGCGGTGAAAATTTGGAAGATCGATTCAAAAAATTTGTGGAACTTTTAAAAAGCGGTGTTCTAAATGTTAAAAATAGCAAAGAATATCAAGAATATGTTCAATTTCAAAAGCGTTTTAGGAACTATTCTTTCAACAATCAAATTCTTATTTTTCTTCAAAGAAGAAATGCTTCCCGAGTAGGAGGAAAGAATATGTGGTTTCGTCAGTTTGGTCGGAAAATTAAACCAGGAGAAAAATCCATTCTGATTTATGCACCAATCATGGTGAAACAAAAAGATGCAGATGTGACAGTAGGAGTGGATCCCACTAGTGGCGAATCTTCAAAAATCATGCGTTTTCGTTTGGTTCCTGTATTTGATATTTCCCAAACTGAAGCTATTCCTGGAAGAGAAAAGGAAATACCTGAAGAAATTCAATGGTTTGATGATGCTCCTTTGGATGAGCGTATGAAAACCATATTCGAAGCTGTAAAACAATATGCCAAAGACAATAATATTGTTGTAGATATAAAAAGCGAAGATGAGTTGGGCGGTGCTCGTGGTGTTAGTAAAGGAGGAACAATTGAACTTGTTAGTGAAAGTCTAAGCACACTAGTTCATGAAGTTGCTCATGAAATGCTACACTGGAAAGATCGGGATAATGTCCCAGAAAGAAAAATCCGGGAGCTTCAGGCAGAAGGAGTGGCTAATTTTGTTCTGAGTGAATATGATATTCCGGCACCTCATACTGAGAAGTATTTGGCTCTTTGGCAGATTGATCCGGAACATATAACCAGCAATTTTAATGTTATTAAAGATACTGCAAAAACCCTTATAGAATATATAAATAACTATGTGGAGCAAAAAAACACAAATATATGAAAAACATTAATGTAGAATATGATATGGATGAAAATGATCTGGATATTATTTTAAAAGATATCGTTAAAGAGCATAAGAAAAAGCCATCTCTTGCATATATTTTCGAAAATTACAGTCAATTGCTTTCTGTTTTCAGACCTCATGTAATCAAAAAGACTTTGGACAGCATTCCTGAAGGATATGAATATGCTCCAAATGAAGGCGAAGAATCAGGCACTGCTGTATCTATGAGTCCAAAAGCTGCTTTGGATAAAGCAAAACAAGCAATAAAAGATTTAGAAAAAAATAATCAGGAAAAGACAAAAATAATAGATGCCCAACCCGATTTAATCAATTTGCTTCTTCAAACCAGAAATCTATTTCCTTATAAATTTCGGGGAGATAGCGAAGTATTACAATTTATAAAAAACGCTATTGGTCCTGAAGCGTTTAAACTGGCATATCGTGCCGAAAAAGAAGTTAATCAATTTGAAGATGAGCCACATGATATTGAAAGTGATCCCGAAAGCATGAGAGAAGAAAGCAGTTTCAGTAATGCTTTTGACAAAATCATGAGCAATTTGAATGAAAATCATTCTCCTGAAGGTGATGATGAAGGAAGAATGGCACTTTATCAATTAAAGAGCATGCGGGATAAAATTGATCATATGATAGGAATGATTCAAAACAACGATCAATTTGAAGGTTGGGTTCAAAGCAAAATAACTCTTGCTGATGATTATATCACTACCATATCCGATTATCTTGAAAATCTTAAAAAAGAAGAAGATCAGTCTGAAGATTCTGAACCAAGAGGTTCTGATGATATGAGTGATGATGCAGAAGCTCTTGCCAGTGCAGGTCTTGGTACAGATGAAGATTATGGATATTATGGTGGGAACGAAGACAATGAAGAAGTAAAAGAAGGTGTTGTTATGGAAAAGAAAGGTGCAAGATGCACCAAGGTTACTGGCCAACAACAATCTACACGTTCTGACAAAAAATATATGCGTTGTACACGGGTTGATGGAAAATTAAAGAGGGTTCATTATGGTGATCCTAAACTTCGCATCAAAAAAAGCAATCCAAAAAAACGCAAAAGTTTTCGGGCCAGACACAAATGTTCCAGCGCAAAACCAGGCACAGCCAAATACTTTAGTTGTAAAAATTGGTGAACATAATGAATTTCAACGATCTAGTAAGTCAGCTTCTTGAAGAAGCCACCAAGAAAAAAGCCAAACGAGATGCTTGTTATCACAAAGTTAAACGTCGTTATAAAGTTTGGCCTAGCGCATATGCCAGTGGAGCTTTGAGTAAATGTAGAAAAGTAGGATCAAAAAACTGGGGTAAATCCAAAAAGAAATGACCACTTTGTTTGACAATCGAATACTTGAGATCATAAAGGAAGAATCTCTTCGAGACTGGTTTGGTCACAACAAAGGCAAAGGATGGATAGATTGTAAAACTGGAAAGCCTTGTGGTCGTCAAAAGGGTGAAAAACGTAAAGGGTATCCTGCTTGTCGTCCTACCAAAAGCATGTGCAGCAGCCGTAAGCGGCTTAAAAAGAGTGGCAAACGCATTAGCTGGAAAAAAGGCGCACCTACCAAATAATTAAATATCTTTATGAAGAAAGGCGTTTGCAAGCTGGCTCCTAATGAACTGCATAAGGGTGATACTATCAAAAATACCAATCCAAGCTGCAAGCATTACAAGAGCAAAGGAAAGGTCACCAAAGTTACCAAAATAAAAGGTAAAAAAGGAAACATTGTTGGCAATAAAGTTGAATATAAAGCCACCAATAATGGTAAAAATTGGAACAAAGGTGACAAGCTAGAAAAAACAGAAATTCAATTGAATAAGGAAAGCTTTAAACCTTTTCGTTTCTTTTTTGAAAAATTTCAATATCAAACCATAGGTTTAGTTGAAAAGGTTTATATTGATGGTCTGGGAAACGTAGATGCCAAAATCGATAGCGGAAACGACAGCAACAATGTGCTTTGCGGTGTAAATGCCGAGATCATTGAAAAGAATGGCTATAAGTACGCAAAATTCACAAGTGTAAATGGTGTAGAACTGACCAGACCTCTTCTGGACATGGTCAGCATACATATTGGGGCAGGTGAGCAGGAAAAACGTCCCCTAGTGGCACTGGACATCGTTTTTGGGGGTGTCTTATACAAGATGGTTCCTTTCAGCATAGGAGACAGGACACAAAACGATCAACCTGTTCTTATTGGTAAAAAATTTATTTCACAATTAGGTATTGTTATTGATGTGAACAAAGAATATGTATTGCCTGCTTATAATGAAAAGAAAGGTCAATTTAGCGAAAAGCCTAGTTTGAATTATGTTGCTACACCTCCGGCTAATGTTGGTGGTAGAAATACTGTTGGTCGGGATGTTGCTTAAATTTTATAGCCCATCAGTTCCAAGCATTGATCCAAATTGTAATGGTCTATGCGATCCAAAATGTGGCTAGGTGCAAATCTGGGTTCAATATCAAATCTTAATCCTGTTTCCTCTCCTGTATTCAGAATATCATCAACAAAGTCCATAGCCCCGAATTTTTTTAAAAATCTGTAATACGGGTCTTTTTCATAATCCGTCTCAAGTAAAACCGTATGTTTACAAAATACACTTGCAACCATTGTTAATGTTCTGAAGCAACTAACACTGGAAGGTGGATTAACCAACTGTGCATTTATAATGATATGCACATAAATATTTACTAAATAATATTGTGAAATTTGAAGATAGCATTTTGCAAACAATTACAGAAAAGCTGAAGCTTCGCCGCATGCGTTTTAAAGTTGATCCAGCCATTAGTAACCTTGAAGATTTCGACGGAAACACCAGTTATGAAGGTTATGTTTTGAATGAGAACGAAGGTGTATTGAATATTCTTGTTGTGGATCCTAACAATCAGGTTCGTCAAACTGCTGTTTTTGCAAAAGGATTAAATGTTCTTTCAAATAATCTTAATGAATTTAAACGGAATCTTATTCGTTTGATTCTTAATAAAGTACCTGAACAAGTTTTGCAACAGATACAAAATTCTTCCACATTTGATGAAGTTGAATTGTTGGCCAAACAAAATGGAGGAACGGATGATGATATTAAAAATGCATATCGTTCTTTTAATACAGAGTCTGCATTGAATGAACAAGGACCTTTAGGAAAAGCTGCGCAAAAAGCAACAGATACTCTTGCTTCTGTTGCAAGTAAAATTCCTGGAGCAAAAAGCGGAGGATTTGTTCGCAGAACTCTTGGCAAAGCAGCAGACATAGGAAAGGATGTGGCATTTGGTAAAGATGCTAAAACCCTTGGTCAAAAAGTTGCTGGTGCATATAATATCATGGGTCGAATTGGAAAAACACTTCAAAAAACAAACATAGGTGATTTTGATTTCAAACAAAGAAGCAGCATGTTTCATAAAGATCGTCCTCGTACTGGTCAACAATTCAGCATTGAATATGATAAGAAAGGTGCAAATCACGTTATTACAGGATCTGTACTGGGTGATAAGCAATCAGGAGGCGAATCATTTGTACAATTAAAAAATGTACGGGTAAATCCTCCTTTTGAAAATTATGAAAAGGTCAATTCGATTCTTGTTAAATTTGGTTTTGGTAGTCCTTCTGCAAACTTTTTTGTTTATGATGATCAAAACAAATTAAAAGATCAATTTTCTGCAAAATTGCAATATGATCCTACTACAAAAACTTGGCAAGCTACAGATTCTGCCGAACCTAAAAAAATGGATGATGATGATGATGATCAATCACCTTCTGCTGAATATGCTGAACAAACTAAAAAAGGAGAAATTGTTTGGAAAGGTAAAAGCTATACAATTGTGGGACCTGAATTTCAAGCAAAAAATGGTAAAACATATATCCCTGCTGTTTTAGCAAATAATCCAAATCAAAATCCTGTTAATTTCGATACAAAAATGATAAAAAAAGCTAAATAAAACTATGAGTACAATTAATGAAAAAAAGATGACTTCTGCTCAAAAAACAAAACGCGAAAAAATTGTTAAAGGTATGAAAAAAGGATTGAAGGGCATGAAAGAACGTTATGGAAAACGTGCCAAAGAAGTCATGTATGCTACTGCTACTAAGCAAGCTATGAAAGAAGAAGTTAAGTTTGATGATCTTGTAAACCAACTTCTGTCTGAAACATATCAGTTCAAGAAATAAACTTGACTTTTTTTGTCGAAAAATTAAATAAACTTGGTTAAATCCAAGGACATTATATAATATATAATATATAATATTAATAATACTAATATAAAGTAATATAGATAATATATTGATTAATATAATAAGGATATAAGATATACTATATGATATATAAAATTAATGAAATATATAACAAAGTAAAAGATAAAAAGATATCACTTAAAAAGATAAAGGATTTTTTCTCACTTGGATTAGAACTGGGAATCTTCAAAGTTTCAGGTAATGAAGGAGGTGAAATCATTTATGAAAATCATGACAATAAAAGTTCCACAAGCAATCAAGTTCTTTTGAATGAGCAGAAAAAGGAAGAACCTAAACCTGTTCAACAACAGATCAATCAAGATGGTCCAAAACCTGCACAAGTAGGAAATAAGATAACAAGTGGTTTTGGCAATCCTTTTGCTGGAACAAGCTGGGGAAATTAAATGGATTGGGTTGAAAAAATACCCGATATTAAAGGAAAACAGTTTGAGAATAAAATTCTCAATCAACTTTCTCAGATTATTCAACAGTTTGATCCTCCAGAACCAGTTATCCCTAAAAGCACCTTAAAACAGGTAAGCTTTGAAGATGCAGTAAAAGAATTGCTTCAATTACAGGTTAAAAATTGATAAATAATATTGATGGGAAAAAAAAACAAGCAGGCTAAAAAGTCTGCAAAAGTTGCCCGTGATGAAGATGGTATTATTCGACCTGATATTTTTTTAAATTTTAGAATCGATCAAAAGTTTCATCTTAACGATCATCACAAAGCTTTTGTGGAAAAAGCCATGGAAGAGGATTCCCAGATCCTTTTTTGTGACGGTCCAGCCGGAAGCAGCAAAACATATCTTGCTGTTTTTGTTGCTCTTTCCATGCTGAAAGAAAAGAAGATAGACGAAATTGTTTATATTCGAAGCATTGTGGAATCAGCCACCAGAAAATTAGGAAGTCTTCCTGGTGAAGTGGATGACAAATTTAAACCTTGGAGCATTCCTTTGATAGAAAAATGCGATGAACTTGTGGGCAAACAAATCACAACCATGCTTTTTGAAAGCAATTATCTAAAAAGCATACCTGTTAATTTTCTGCGAGGAGCCACATTCACAAACAATGTGGTTATTGTGGACGAAGCACAAAATCTAGAACATAGTGAATTAGTAACAATTTTAACACGTTTTGGAAAAAATTGTAAATTATTCATCATAGGAGACAGCCTTCAATCTGATATTCAAAAATCCGGTTTTGAAAAAATTATGCGGGCTTTTGATACCGATGAAAGCAACAAAAACGGAATACATGCTTTTCATTTCACTGAAGAAGATATTACACGAAGCAAGCTTTTGAAATTTATTGTCAAAATAATTGCTTCAATAAAAGTAAAATAAATTATTGAATAATAAAGGCATAAGGTAAGATAATCTTATGCGTATAGCTGTAAGCGGTGCAGGCAGGTTGGGTAAAACCACATTTGTTAATGACTTTATAAAACAGTGGCCTGAGTATAAAACTCCAGAAAAAACTTATAGGTCTGAAATTAAAAAGAACAAACACAGTCAGAACACAGATGGTAAAACACAATTTCGGGTTTTAAATCAACTGGTTGAACAGGTTTCAAGTTATAAAAAGGATGACAATGTGATTCATGATCGTTGTCCTTTAGACAATCTTGTATACAGCATGTGGGGTCATGAAAAAGGAAACAAAGGGTGTGATCCTTATCTGTTGGAAAAAACCATTCCATTAGTCATAGAAAGCATGCGTTCACTGGATATTATATTTTTATTGGTCACAAGTCCGGCCAACAAGATTGTGTTGAGGGAAACTGACACCAAAAAAGATTTGAAATATCTGGAAGAAATTGATGTTATTTTCAAAGAAATTTACAGCAGATATCGGAAAGATGGTTGTTTTGCATTTTTTCCAAAAAATGATTCTCCGGCAGTTATTGATCTGCATGGATCACCTGAAGAAAGAATAGCAATTGCCAAGCTTTATATCACTCCAGAAGGCGGTTCATATGGTGAAGATCAAGCCATATTCAATCCACAAGATCTTCTTAAAATGGAGGATCTTCTTAAGGATCAAAAACAAGCTTTGGCTGCAGAAAATAAAGAAAAAGAATTATACCGAAAATTTGGCATCTAATATTCCATCCCATTTTTGTAAATATTACAAATGGGTCTTATTGTAAATTTTAGTGATTTTGAAAATAAAACAGGGAATACCCTGTCAGCTTCTGATTATCTTGTAGGTTTTACTTCAGATCCTGATCGTGAAATAAAAATATCAATCAATGATTTTATATCATATATTGAATCTAGCAGTGCAAATGATTTATACACAATACTAAATCAGAATAGTAGTAATTGGAACGGTACTTATATTTCAGTAAGTCCCAACAGCGGATATTGGAATAGTGTTTATACAACAGTTAATACTGTAAGTTCAAGTTGGACAACAGGCGGAACAAGTCTTTTGACAGTATTAAATTATCTTTCATCAAATCTGGTTATTTTAAGTGCAGCCAATGTTACCCAAAATGTTGTTGTTTCAGGAAATGTTACAATTTTAGGAAATCTTTCAGCTTTAGGAACCACAATATATACGAATATCACTTTTGTCACTTCTAATTCTGCAAGTTTCAATGAGTTATTTGTAACATCACTTACTGCAACAAACATTACTAATAATAAACTCAATTCAACTTACACAACACTAAATCAAAACAGTTCTGTTGGAGGAAGCGTTTATACAACACTGAATCAAAATAGTGCAAAATACGATTCAACTTATACAACATTGAATCAAAACAGTTCTGTCGGAGGAAGCGTTTATACAACAGTTAATAATAACAGTGCTTTTTGGTCGCGAGCATATACTAATCTTGTAACAAACAGCGCCGCTTATCTTTTGAGTGGAAGTAATACAGTTCTTGGAAACATACCTAACGTTTCAGCAAATTGGGACAACACCTACACACAATACAGTCAAAATAGCGCCAATTATGCAATTGGAAGTTTCCTTTCTCTTTCTGGCGGAACAATGTTTGGATTGTTGTCAACAGTTGATGGCATAGGAACTGCATCATTGTCATCTCGTTCTATTGATTTGATTCATTTTCCTGCAAATGATGGAACCAATCCTGTATTAAGAATAGGAGAATATGATGTTACAACAGGCCAAGGTTTCAGTGGCGCTTTTATTTCATATGATGAAATTAACAATATTTTAGGATTAAGCGCAGTTTTTGGTGCGAATACACCCATCAATGCTATCAGCATAAACAGAAATGGATTTGTAGGAGTGGCCACCAACTCTCCTGATTCTGAGCTTACTGTTGTTGGAACCACCTTTATTGAAAAAATAAAAGAAAAAGTAACATTATCTGCATTTAATCCACAAGGAACATTGAATTTTGATTTGAAAACACAATCATTACTTTTCTTTACTTTAAGTTCACAAGGAAATTGGACACTTAATTTCCGGGGAGATAGCACCACCACGTTGAACAATATCATGAGTGCTGGTCAAAGCTTCACATGTGTAGCAATTGTTTCCACAGGAACAACTGTTTATTATAACAGTGCCGTTCAAATTGATGGAACAACTTACACGCCATATTATTTGAATGGTCTGACTCCTCAAGCAGTGGTTTCTAACACAAGAGCTTTGCAAAATTACGCTTATACAATCATCAAACGAGGCAATGCCGTGTTTAATGTTTTAGCCTCAGTGAATGAATATTATTAATGCCAGCCAAAAGCACATTCGGATCAGCTTCTGTAATACCTTATAGCAGTAGTTCAAGCAGCTATAAAATATCCAGAAGTCTGCGGTTTAATTCGGCTGACGCAGCATATTTAACATACACTCCAGCTGTTGATGGGGATAGATATACATGGACATGGAGTGGTTGGATAAAAAGAACAAATATTGGTTCTGCTATAAATTACATTTTATATGGAAATGGAGCATCTGCAACTGCATTTGTATTTACAGCAAATGATAATCTTTATTTATATAATTTTGCTGGAATAGTATATCCTGTAACACTTTTAACAAATCAAGTATTCAGAGATACATCATCTTGGTATCATATAGTTTTAGTTTACGATGCAAATAATGCGACAGCATCAAATAGGCAAAGAATTTATGTAAATGGACAAAGAATAACAAGTTTTTCAACAGAAGCATATACAACAGATCCAGCATATGGAATAAATAGGGCTTCATACCCAATGACTCTTGGAGTTAATGGTGGATATTTTGATGGATACATGGCAGAGGTTAATTTTATTGATGGTCAAGCCCTAACCCCATCCAGCTTTGGTTATACAGATTCAATTACAGGATCTTGGATGCCTAAAAAATATGTTGGAACTTATGGAACAAATGGATCTTATCTAAAGTTTGCAGATAATAGTTCAACAGCATCACTTGGAACTGACTCAAGTGGTAATAATAATACATGGACTGCAAATAATTTTAGCGTCACAGCAGGAGCAGGCAACGACAGCCTTGTGGACAGCCCGACAGATTATGGTTTATCGGATACTGGAGTTGGCGGGGAAATTAGTGGAAATTATGCGACACTAAACTCAATTGATGCTGGTGGCGCAACTCTGTCAAATGGTAACTTGGATATTTCATCAACAGCAAATCAAACAAGATATTCAACAATTCCGTTACCTCAAACTGGAAAATGGTATTTTGAGTTTACTGTAAATTCACTTGCGGCAACAAATACTGGATTTTGGATTGTAACCAATCAAGGCGGAGTATTCGGACTTCCAATTAGCGGAGCATATCGAATATTAAAAGGAGCGTCAGATATTTCAATAAGCGGATCTGGCACTCCTGCTGCTGGTCACGTTATGAAAGTTGCATACGATGCAACCAATGGGAAAATTTGGCTTGGAAGAGATACGTTGTGGTTCTCAAATGCTGGGAATACCACTAGCGATCCAAGTGCTGGAACAAATCCATCTTTCTCAAGCCTTACGCCAACAAGCGATGATTTTATTTATATTTTGCAAACTGGTGGAGGCGGAGGAGCATGTACTGGATCAATAAACTTCGGTCAACGCCCTTTCGCCTACACAGCACCAACAGGATTTAAAACACTTTGCACCACCAATTTACCAACTCCGACAATTAAAAAGTCTTCAACAGGTTTTGATGCGGTTACATACACGGGAAATGCAACAGGGCAAACAATAAGCAGTCTTGGATTTAGCCCTAATCTTGTGTGGCTGAAATCTAGGACAAACGCAACATATAATTATTTATTTGATACTGTTAGGGGAATAAATACTTTTCTATTTTCAAATACGACAACAGCAGACACAACAACAAAATCCTTAATATCATTTGATTCAAATGGTTTTTCTTTAGGTGCAGATCCCGCACCAGATACAAGCACAGGATTTAATGCTAGTGGATCAAATCAAATAGCTTGGTGTTGGAATAGGTCAATAATTGCTGGATTGGATATTGTCGGATATGTGGGTAATGACAATTCTGGAAGAACAATATCGCACAATCTAGGCGTTACCCCGAAAATGATTATTGTTAAGAACAGGACAACAGTATCAGATTGGCCTGTGTATCATGCAAACCTTACAGCAAGTAATGTTGTATTTCTTCAACTAACAAATGCGCAAAATGCAATTTCAACGTATGCATGGGGTGCAGTAAGCTCTGCTTCAAGCACAACATTTACAGTTATTGCCGGAAATACGGACATACGAAATGTAAATAAATCTGGCGATAATTATGTTGCTTATTGTTTTTCAGAGGTTGAGGGCTTCAGCAAATTCGGTTCTTACACCGGCAACGGATTGGCTGACGGACCGTTTGTGTTTTGTGGATTCAAGCCAAAATATGTCATGGTGAAAAAAATATCAGCAAGCGGACCTTGGATGGTTTTTGATTCATCAAGAGATGTTTTTAATGTTGCATCCTCTGAATTACGGCCAAACGAAAATAGCGCAGAACCAATTTCAGGAAAAGGCTCATTGGATTTTTTATCAAATGGATTTAAGATAAGATCAACATCAACAACCTATTTGGGTGAACTTGGTGATTTTATTTTTGTCGCCTTTGCCGAGTCACCTTTTAAATACGCAAGAGCAAGATAATCAGATTCCGTAAGGACGACTAATAAGATATCGCACACCCACTGCACTTATTTTGGGTGTATGTGTCAAACGAATTGTGAACTGACAAGTATTTCCCACATTCGCCACATCCTGGTCCCGAACAAACGGTAACGGGAAAGCACTGATAAGATCAAATCCAGATGCTCCGGTTGGAAAATTAGGCGAACCACCCAAAGGAGCAGGTTGCGCACTTGTTGCAAGAGTTAGCACAAAATCATTTGCCTGCAGGTTAAAATTGGTTGGTTTTGTTATTGTGATCAAATTGCTGGCAGTTGACCCATAACCTATGAATATTGCACTTGCTGCATAGAAAACAGATGATACGGCATTTGAAACAGTTGCTGAAAGCGAATCTATCCGGGTGTTTAAAGCTGTGATTTGTTGGTTTGTTGTGGTGGAAAGATTAGCAATTTGAGTTGTTGTGCTTGCACTGAGCGAAATGTTTTGTGCGGAAAGATTTGTTATTTGTGTGTAAAAACTAACATTATTTGGACCAACAACAAAATTAGAAAAATCAATTGTGTTTGTGCCTTGTTCAGTTTCAACTATCAAAAGATTGCCATTAACAACTTCTTCTACACGAGGCAATGTTTTGATATTAATTACATTAGGATCAGCCATTGATATTATTTATTTTAAAGTAAATCAATACAAGTGAAAAACATTGGAATAGGCATAGTTACCTGCAATCGACCCGATTTTTACAATAAATGCTTAAAAAGCATTCCTGAAGAGATTTATACTGTTACTGTCAATGATGGAAAGGAATTTGAGGTTCCAGAACGTCAAAATCACACTTTTATACAAAATAAAACAAACTTGGGGGTAGGAAAATGTAAAAATATATTATTTAAAAAGCTTTTAGAAAATGGCTGTGACCATATTTTTATAGTTGAAGATGACATGTTGATCAAAAAACCTGAAGTTTTTGATGCTTATATACAGGCAAGAGATATTACAGGAATTCAGCATTTTATGTTTGCTTATCATGGTCCTGCCAACAAAAATGGAGTTTCTGGCGGTCCTGCATGTCCCCGGTTTATTGTGGAATATCCAGAAAATACAAGAATTGCCATAGTTCAGGGTTGTGTGGGCAGTTTTTGTTATTATACACGGGAGGTTCTTGAAAAGATTGGATTCTTTGATGAGGATTTTCTAAATGCTTTTGAGCATGTGGAACACAGTTATCGCATATCCCTTGCAGGATATACCACTCCTTATTGGAACTGGCCTGATCTGGCCAATAGCATGGATTATATTGATGAACAAATGTGTTCAGAACATAGCAGCTCCATTCGTCCTCGTAATGATTGGAGGGAAAATATTCAGAAAGGATGCTCTTTATTTTATAAAAAGCATGGTTATAATCCGGCATGGCAAAATTGCGTACCAGATTCTTCAAAAGAAAAGGTTCTACAGATTATGAAGAAAATCAAAAAAGAGGGTAAAGCATGAAAATAGCATTATTACTTCCAACACGGGAACGATTAAACAATAAAATCAGTTTCATGATGAGTGCATTGTCCCGATGCAAAAATCCAGATAACTACACACTTTACATGGGAATAGACAAAGACGATCCTACCTTGGAACGTTGCCAGAAAATGGCAAAAGCTATAAGCAATTTGAAAATCGTTGTGATTCCTCCCAATCCTGAAGGAAAATTCAGTCTTGGATATCTTTGGAACACTTTGGCAGAAAATAGTACCGAAGAAATTATCAGCATGCTGGGAGATGACATGGTATTCAGCACAGATGGTTGGGATGAGAAAATCCTGGAAGAGTTCTCTGCTGAAAAATGTCCAGACAAGTTCAAACTTGTTTGTGGATATGATGGCCATCGCAATGATCAATTTGCTGCATGGTTGTTTATTCATCGTCGTTACATGGAAGTAACTGGTTATTTCATGCGAAAAGAATTTAGTCGTAATTGGATTGATCAATGGCTGGACAACATGTATACGGCGTTTGGACGAAAGGTTTATCGTTCAGATATCACTATCACACATAATCATTGGGTATTTGGAACCAGCAAATATGACAAGGTGGCCGATGATATGCGTAAACATGAAGGCGAAAACAAAGAACATTCAGATTTGATATGGCCACAATTAAAGGATGCACGTATTGAGGAAGCAAAGAAATGGGAACAGATACTGGGAATCAAGGCAGATTTAAGCAAGATTCAATGAAAAAAGCGTTGTTTAGTTTCGGAAACTGGAGATATTATCCCACCTTAGATGCTTTAAAAGCCAGTGCTCAATCTCATGCAAATGTGAATCAAATTCATATTTTGAAAGAACCGGATATTGAATCTGAATTTTATAAAAAGAATATTCGGCATTTTAATGATAAGAGGGGATTTGGTTATTGGGTTTGGAAGAGTTATTTTATAAAAAAGTTCTTGGATAAAGCATCCGATGACGATGTTTTCATGTATGTTGATTCTGGAAATGAAGTGATTGACGACCTGTCTCCTTTGTATGATTTGTGTAAAAAAGATGAAAAAGGAATTATTTTGTTTGAAAACACAGATGGAGAACCAAATGGTAATGTTTGGAAAAATAATCAATGGACAAAATCTGATTGTTTTAATATCATGGGATTAAAAACAGACGAATATCTGTATGGCAATCAGGTAAATGCATCTTATATTGTTTTTCGTAAAACTGATTTTAGCAAAAAGTTCTTTGATTGTTATCTTGATGTTTGTCAGAATTATAATATAATCTCAGATGTTCCAAATATAACTGAAAATTTTAATAAAGACTTTCAAGATCATCGTCATGACCAATCCATTCTGTCCTTGCTTTCAATAAGATATAAAATAACCATTCAACGGGATCCATCTCAATGGGGCAATCATAAAATCAAACAAGATTCACCATATAAACAATTGTTTTTTCACCACCGGAGGAAATATTACATATGAAATTCTTGATCATACAGGAAAACGGAAGACATATCGTTAGCAAGCATTTACGGGAATGTAACAGTCTTCAACGTGCACTTTGGTTTCATGGAGAAGAATGTGATGTTTGGGGTTTGGGTCATGATAATTTTGAAAAGAAACCAGACTATAATTCATATGATGTGATTATAAATTTAGAAAATTATGATGTGGGATGGGTTCCTGATCTTTCAGAATATAACAAACCTATCAAGCTTCTTTGGGCAATCGACAGTCATTGTCAGGGCAAACAATATTATCTAAATATTTTTCATAAAGGAAAATATAGAAAAATACTGGAAGCAACAAGATATTTTATTGACGAAAACAGTGTATGGTTTCCAAACTGTTATGATTCAGATTTCATAACACCTATAAAAGAAATAGAAAAAAACACATTTTTGGGATTTTGTGGAAACTATTGCAACCGAAAGCCATTGTTTGATGCAATCCAGAATCGTTTCCCTGAATTCAAAATGGATATTGATGTGCGAGGAATCCATATGATTCGGGCCATCAATTCATATATGGTTTTGTTTAATAAAAACATTTTTAATGATATAAATTATCGAAGCTTTGAAACCGCCGGATGTGGAACATGTCTTCTTACCAGTTATGACGATCAATATAATGATCTGGGATTCAAAGAAGGAGAAACTTTTTTCTCATACAAAAGCTTCGATGAAGCAATTGAAAAGATAAATTATCTAAAAGCCAATCCATTGGTTGCCAAGGATGTTGGTATTAAGGGAGAAGAATTTGTTCGAAAGAAACATACTTTCAAAAACAGGGCCAAGAGTCTTATAAAATACGTACAAACTCTATGATCATAAAGTCCGAGGAAGGTCATGTTTTAACTCATTTGGGATTAGGAGATCAAGTCACATGCAATGGTCTTGTCAGAGAACTATACAAGCGTCATCCCAAATTGTATGTATATAGCAAGTTGAAATATTATTATAATATCGAATTCATGTATCGGGATCTATCCAATCTTAAAGTTTTCCCGATTGAAGAAAGCGGAGCACAATATTTTGTAAATCTGCATGGAATAAAAAATTTTTATAAATTGGGAATGGGAGGAGGCGAAACTGTTGAAAAAAGCTTTTATGCTCAAGCAGGAGTGGATTTTAACAAGAAATGGGAAAGCTTTCATGTGGAAAGAGATCATGAACGGGAACAAAAATTATACTCAAGTTTTGGATTCCAACCCAATGAATATGTTTTTATTCATGATGATATTGCAAGAAATCAAATAGTGGATACAACTAAAATAGCTGACAAGAATTTAAAAATATTCAGAGTGAAACCCGAATATACAAACAATATATTTGATTATTGTAAAATAATCGAAAATGCAAAAGAAGTTCATGTTATAGAATCTTGCGTCATGTTCATGGTTGATTTGGTTTTTAAAACACTAGATAAACCTTTGTATATGCATAGATATACAAAACCTATAGAACCATGGGAATACCCAACAAACAAATTAAATTGGCACATTTATGAGCAATAAACCCATTCTTGTTTTTGATATTGGTTATAATCAAGGAAATTTTACAAGATGTATTCTGGGAATATATCCAGATGCAAAAATTATAGGAGTTGATGGACATCCCGTTTATAAAGAAATGTTTGATCGGAATCCTTTGCGTAATGTTGAATGTATTCACGGATTGGTCTCAAATGTTTGTAAACAAGATGTTTCTCTTTTCATATGTGATTGCAATCCTGGCATCAATTCAATTAACCCGGATTGGATTGAAAAAATACGACATAATCATTATTTTCAACAAACAAAACGGGAAATAAAAGTAAGATCCACCACTTTAGATAAAATGATAAGTGTTTATGGAGTTCCAGATATTATAAAATTAGATATTGAAGGAGCTGAATCCATAGCTCTTAGTGGACTATCGCAAAAATGTGGAACGATTCTTTTAGAATGGAGTGAAGAATTTTTCCAAGATACATTAAAATGTGTTGAAATATTAAGAAAACTCGGTTATAACCTATTTGCAAATGATAGTCATTGGGAAGGAACAAACGAAACAATACAAGAATTCAATCCAGCTTTGGAATATAAAAGCTGGGATGATCTTATTAAAGACGAGGATATTGATCCAGAGCGTAAAAAGCGATGGGGAATGTTATATGCAAAATGAAGGCAGCCGTTTTAGAAGAAATTAATCAACCATTAGTTATCGGTGATGTTGATCTTACTGAAGCCAAATTTGGTCAAGTTATAGTAAAAATATTGGTAAGTGGGGTTTGTGGTGCACAACTTCAAGAGATTGCTGGTCTGAAAGGAAATGCAAAATTTGTCCCACATCTTTTGGGTCATGAGGGGTGCGGAATAGTAGAAAGTGTAGGCGAAGGTGTCACTCGTGTTAAACAAGGTGATAAAGTCATTCTTCATTGGAAAAAGGGGGAAGGTATAGAATCACCATTTCCAGAATACATTTACAAAGGTAAAAAAATTAGCAGTGGAAAAATCACAACTCTTAGCGAAAAAAGCATAGTATCAGAAAATAGACTTACTACCATTCCTCAAGACACACCTAATGAATTTTGTGCTTTATTGGGTTGTGGAATGAGCACAGCACTTGGAATCGTGAATTATGATGCGAATATAAAATTCGGAGAAACTGTTTTGGTAATTGGTTGTGGAGGAGTTGGATTGAATATTATCATGGCAGCAAATCTTGCGAGTGCAGGAAACATGTATGGTTTGGATATTTCAAATGAAAAGAAATCTATGGTTGAAGGTCTTGGTGCAAAATTTATAACCGGGTTAAATGAGATTTCTGAAAAAATTGATTGCATCATAGACACATCAGGGAATATGGAAGTGATTTCAGATTACCTGCCTCTGCTTTCAGCAAGGGGAAGATGCATTATTGTTAGCCAACCTAGCAAACACAACTGCCTGGAAATAAAAAACCCAGCCAATTTCTTTGCAGGAAATGGTCAAATTATACGTTCCACACAAGGTGGAAACGTAAACCCAACAGACGATTTTCCCCGATATGTAAATTTATACAAAAAAGGGAAGATTAACTTTGAAAATTTAATAACACACAAGTTTGGATTGGATGATGTGAATACAGCAATAGATTTAGTAAAGAATGGAAAAGCAGGTAGAATTATGATTTACCCCTGATAAAATAGTTTTTATGCTTACAAAAGATGATTTATTAAATTTTGAAAACCGCATAGCGGATCTTTACAGAGACTCTCAGCTTCCTTTCCTGTTTCATTTGTCAGGAGGAAACGAAGAACAATTACTGGATATTTTCAAAGAAATCAAAGAAGGTGATTATGTATTGGCTACTCACCGAAATCATTATCATGCACTTTTACATGGAGTTCCTGCAGATGTGTTGGAAGATCGTATTAAAAATGGAAGGAGCATGTTCATTTATGATCGTAAGCGTAACTTCTTTACTTCAGCAATTATCGGTGGAACTGCTGCAATTGCAGCAGGAATTGCTTTGGCTCTTAAAAGAAAAGGATCCAAACATAAGGTATGGTGTTTTGTGGGGGATGGAACCGAGGATTCCGGTCATCTTTTTGAAGCAGCCCGTTATGTTCATGGTTTTGATTTACCTTGTACATTTGTAGTTGAAGATAATAATCGTTCTGTAAACACAGATAAAACAGAGCGTTGGGGCAAAGCTCTAGATCCAACCTTCTTTCCTTGTGTTAGAAAATATTATTATAATATTACATGGCCCCATGCCAGAACAGAAGATATGATTAATTTGGGTAAGACTAAAACAAAGACTCATGATGATTATTTTCCACCCCTTCCAAAAGAAGTTCTTCCTTCAGTTGATATAACAGAAGACATCAAGTTCAAAGATGCCATCAATCAAATGATGACAGAAATTGGAAAAATGAATTCAGTGTTTATTGGATACAATGTGACCAATGGTGATGCCATGGGAACATTAAAAAATGTCGATAAATCACAAAAGATTGAAACTCCAGTAGCAGAAAATCTTATGACTGGTCTTGGAATTGGCATGTCATTTGAAGGATTCAAGCCTATTATCTATTATGAGCGGCATGATTTCATGATGGTAGCTGCCGATGCCATTGTGAATCATGTGAATCATATTGAAAGAATTTCCCATGGAGAATATCAAGTTCCAGTGATTCTTCGATCTGTGGTTGCAGATTCTGGACCTTTTTATTCTGGTCCTACACATTCACAGGATTTCACCGAAGGATTCAGAAACATGGTAGATTTCCCCATTTATGTGCCCACAAACGGTAAAGAAGCCATAGTTGCATATAAAAATGCTATGAATTCTAACCGTCCCAGCATGATTGTGGAAAAGAAAAGCTGTTTTTGAAATGAATGAACAAAGATATTCTCATCATCGGTGAAAGTTGTAGGGACATTTTTGTTTATTGTGATTGTACTCGTTTGTGTCCCGATATTCCTGTTCCGGCGTTAAAAGTTCTTCATCAAAAAGAAAATGAAGGAATGGCAAAAAATGTCCAGAGAAATATTGTGTCTTTGGGTGGCGACTGTGATATTATCACAAATACAAATTGGCCATATGTTACTAAAACAAGATATGTGCACGAACAAACCAATCACATGTTCATGCGAGTTGATACTGACCACAACATTGACAGAGTAGATTCATCTTTACTTAGATATGATTATAAGTTGATTGTTATTTCTGATTACAACAAGGGATTTTTAAAAGAAAGTGATATTGAAAGCATATGCTTTTGGCATCCAAATGTTTTTATTGACACAAAAAAGAAACTTGGTTCATGGGCAAATAAAGCAAAATTTATAAAAATAAACAATTACGAATATGAAAGAAGCAAAGAAACCATAACTCCAGAGTTGGAAAAGAAGATCATACGCACAAAAGGAGGAGACGGTTGTGTTTATAATGGAAAAGCATATCCTACAAAAAGAATCGAAGTAAAAGACACCTCTGGATGCGGAGATACGTTCCTATCAGGATTAGTTGTGGAATATATCAAATCAAATGATATTGAAAAATCCATAGAATTTGCAAATATTTGTGCTTCAGAAGTGGCCCAACACCAGGGAGTGACGACACCTAATTTATGAGCCAAATCAAATTGGTCATATTTGATCTGGACGGTGTTCTTGTGGACTCAAGAGAACTGCATTTTTTGTCACTTAATAAAGCTTTGGAGCAGATTGATACAAAATATATAATATCAAAAGAAGAGCATCTTTCTACATATGACGGTCTTAGCACAACTAAAAAGCTGAATATTCTTTCTGAGAAAAAGAATCTACCCATCGAACTGCACAAAAAAATATGGCAATTAAAGCAAAAATATACAACAGAAATTATAAACAATTTCAAAGAAGATGAACGCATAAAGGATATTTTATTTAAAATAAAAAAAGATGGTAAGAAAATATGCTGTTGCACCAATTCAATAAGAGAAACAGCCAAGATTCAGCTTTTAAGAAAAGGTTTTTTTGAATATATTGATTATTTGTTTTCAAATGAAGACGTAAACAATCCAAAACCTAGTGCAGAAATGTATCTAAGGGCTATGCTGGCGTGTCATGCAAGTCCGGATGAAACTGTTATCATTGAAGATTCACACATAGGAAGAAAAGCAGCACAAAGATCTGGAGCATATCTTTTTCCAGTAAAAAATAGTTCTGATCTCAATTATGATAAATTAAAAGAATTCATTAACCGAAAGGAAACACATATGATTAAACCAAAATGGCAAGGTCGAGGAGATGTTAGGGTTCTGATTCCAATGGCAGGAGCAGGATCCAGATTTGAAAAAGCAGGCTATACATTCCCAAAACCTCTTATTGAGGTGCGAGGAAAGCCCATGATTCAGGTTGTTATTGAAAACTTGAATATTGATGCAGAACATGTTTTCATAGTACAAAAGGAACATTATGAAAAATATAATTTAAAAAATCTTTTAAATATAATATCTCCTAATTGTAAGATTGTACAAACAGAAGGAATCACTGAGGGTGCTGCTTGTACCACTCTTCTCGCTAAAGAGTATTTTAACGATGATAAAAGCCTTATTATAGCCAATTCTGATCAGTTTATTGAATGGGACAGCAACGAATTCATGTATTCTATGATTGCAGATGATATTGATGCAGGAATACTGACTTTTAATTCTACCCATCCTAAATGGAGTTATGCCAAGGTGAATGATGATGGATTTGTTTGTGAAGTGGCCGAGAAAAATCCAATCAGTAATATTGCAACGGTGGGTGTTTATTATTGGAAAAAAGGTTCTGATTATGTGAAGTATGCAGAACAAATGATACAGAAAAATATCCGGGTCAATAATGAATTTTATGTTTGTCCAGTATTCAACCAGGCAATAGAAGACAATAAAAAGATAAAAGTATTCAATATTGAAAAGATGTGGGGATTGGGCACACCTGAAGATTTGGATTATTATCTTAAAAACCGTCCAGAATGATTCTTATATCACATCGAGGTAATCTAAACGGAAAGAATTTCGAAACGGAAAACAATCCGCATGTTATCGATAATGTTTTAAAAAATGGATATGATTGTGAAATAGACATTCATACAATAGAAGGAATCGTTCATCTTGGCCATGACAATCCGGTTTATCCTGTGGGATTAAATTGGCTTAAAGAAAGAAAAGAACATGTTTGGGTGCATTGCAAAGACGTTGCTTCAATAGAATTAATGCAGAAACACAAAGAGCTAAATTATTTTTGGCATGAAAATGATACCATGACTCTTACAAGCCATGGATATATTTGGGTTTATCCTGGAAAACAACCCGTTAAAAACAGTATTTCAGTAATGCCCGAGCTTAATAATGATTTTGTTTCAGGATGCGCTGGTATCTGTTCAGATATTATAGAAAATTACAAAACTTTAGATTTCTTGTAATCTTCCCACATCTTCAGATTCTTATCAAGTTCGTGGTACATAGCCCAACCAAGCTTTTCCACAACATAACGGGTACCATGATTTCCCGGAACTGGATCACGTTCTGGAATCATGTAATACTTTCCGCTTTGTTTTGCAAGATCAGCAATACACCTTTCGATTGAGTAATCAACCTTTTCAATATAATGAATGGCCCATTTTGTGAATTTATGCATGAAATGGAAATCGTTTTCCCTTGCAAAGAAAACATCGGTGCTGAACCACGGATCACCGGTCCAACGACATCCGGCATAAACATAATCCTTTTCTTCCATCAATTTAAGAATATCCAAAACCTTTTCTTCATCAAGAAGCCAGCTATCCACACTCAATTTGATCCAATTCTTAACTCCATTGTCTTTTAAATGGTTATAACCACCAATCATCATGTCGGTGTCCCCTTCAATATGACCCCGATTTCCACAACGAAAATCACAAACCTCATCTTGGTTTACTCCATTATAACAATAAGCAATATGGGGCTTGATTATTTTGTAAGAATTAATGATTTCTTTCAAATATGGCCAATAATTTTCCCGGTTATAGCAAGTAACAATAAAGTTTACATCCATGAATCTAATTAAGCATTTGTTTTTATAATTCAACTATTGTTGAAAAATTATTTTTAACCGTAAGATAAGAATATGACACCCGAACAAATGCAGGATCAAGTCCGGCATGCAACCCGAAGCAGGATGCGATATGTTTATCAATTTGTTAATAGGGAGTTTTTTAAAATAAATGTCCCAGAAACCAAAACAAACCTTAAAATTGCTGTTCTTTTATCGGGGGGACTACGGAATTTTGCGATAACTCAGGAATGGGCCAACAAATTCATGATCGATCCAATCAAAGCAGATGTTTTTGTTCATGGATGGTGTAGCAAAGATGGTATTGAAAAAGATTCAGAAACTGTCATGGGATATCACAATATTAGAGCATTTAACATTCAGGATCGTAGCAAAATCAAGATACCGGTTCCGGAAGTGATGCACCACAAGTATCCAGTTCATGTAAGTCATGGTTGGGGAATGGAAGTGGCCGATCATGTTTTGGGACAACTTTATAATATAAAAGGATGTTATGATCTTATTGAAGAATATGAAAAGAAGAATGGTTTTCAGTATGATGTGATTGTGCGAGGAAGACCAGATGAATTTTGGTTTGATTGTCTTCAGGATGCTGATTTGGAGTTTGTGGCAAAACAGAATGTATTATTAACACCTCAACATTATCTTTCTACGGTATCTCGGGATGGAAAATTAAATGACCGATTTGCCATGGGCAATCATGAAGTGATACGCAGATATTGTGAGATGTTTCATTTTGTGGAAGACTATGCAAAGCTAGCAGGAAATGATGAATCTACCGAGTTTTATGTGGATCATCATGTAAGAAATACCATGAGGGACATTCCTTTGCATAATATTGATGCCACATTCATGCTGGAATATCCTGGGGATTATCCCATGGAACGAGGATTCAATCCAACAAACATGCGACACTTGGAACAGAATGACAGCAACGTGGCAATAGCAGCAGCAGATAATATTAAAAAAAGCGCAGGGTGAACGTATCTTTTTTTCAAACATACGGTGATCGATTGCCTTTGCTTAAAATAAGGGCAGAGGATAGGTATTTTCAGGACTTCATGTCTAATTTTGATATGAATATCATATCGCTTCATAACCCTTCTGATGAGGTTAAAAATTATGTTTTAAACAACAAGATACTAAAGAATTCCACTTTATTTGTTTTTAGTAATAATACCTATTGTGATTGTATTCGTTACCTGATGAATTTTCTGGAGAGCAAACAAATCAACAAATTTTTCTTTTATCAGGACGATACTTTTTCTTATGAAGCAACAGAACAAAACCGTGATGATTTGAAAAATATGGTTTTCAATACCGATTATGAAATGATCAATCTTTCATACAAAATCGAATATCTTGTGGAAAAAGGTAAATGGACCGAGAAGCATAGAAATGTGTTATATAAAACAGAATCATTTAAACTTTATGATACAGACACCTTTGACTTTCGGGACAGTGGACTTTGGGGTTTTGACGATTCCTGTTTTGTTTGTTCCCATCAAAGATTGCGTGAAATTTTTGATAGCAATTATTTCAATTATCCTGACATATGGAATGCTGAACATTATCTTAAACATAAATTTGAAAATAATAGAGCAAGTCGATACATAACAGACACTTCTTTTTTTATAAATTATAACATTTTGGGAAGAAATACAGAAGCCAGAAACTTAGAACGCTTGAAAGATAAAGTTAAAATATCAGATAACTCTTTACAATTGCTAACTGATTATTATAATAGCCGTCGATGAAAACTGAAAAAGCATTAGGGTTTGAAGATGTGGTTTTAATTCCAAAGTATAGTGAATTGGAAACCCGAAAAGGTGCAGATACAAAGGTTTGTATTGGAAATAATGTTTTTAAGTTGCCTGTAAGCCCTTCAAATATGGTTTGCACCATCAATGAAGACTTGGGAAAGCTACTGTCTGAAAATATGTATTTTTATGTGATGCACAGATTTGGTGATACTCTTGGTTTTGTCAAAAGGGCAAATGATGAAAATTGGAAGTTCATCTCTATTTCGGTAGGTGTAAGAGAAAAGTGTGATAAAATTCTTGATCAATTAAAAGAACAGAATCTTAAAGTGGATTCTATTCTTATTGATGTGGCACATGGACATCATCTGCTAGTAAAAGAAGCTATAAAAAAGATTAAAAGAGATTTTCCTGATACATTCGTTATTGCAGGAAACGTAACAACAAAAGAAGGAACACAAGATCTAAAAGATTGGGGTGCGGATATGGTAAAGGTTGCGATTGGAACAGGAAAAGCTTGTATAACCAAAGATAAAACAGGATTTACTCTTCCTGTTTTCACTTGTATACAGGAATGCGCAGAAATAGATATCCCAATTATGGCTGATGGTGGTGTTCGTTGTCACGGAGACATAGCCAAAAGCATTGTGGCAGGTTCGACCATCAATATGATAGGAAGCATGTTTGCTGCATGCTCAGATAGTCCAGCCGATACAATTGTTGAATATCCTGTTACAGATTCAAAAAGTGATCCAGAATTCAAAAAATTTAATATATATAAAAAATATTTCGGTTCTGCCAGTTATGAGAATAAAGTTATCAATAATCTTTCTGTTGAAAACATAGAAGGCACAACCATTTTAGTTGAAGAAAATGGAAAAACGTATTTGCAAATGCTTTCAGAAATAGAACAGGATTTGCAGAGTAGTATTTCCTATTCAGGAGGGTATAATATTACTGACCTGTCCCATATAAACTATAGAATCATATGATACTACCAAAACAAAATTTTAATGTCGAAATAATCAACAAAAGGTTTGTGCATTCCTATTTCAGAGATAAAGCACTTCCTAGTGGAAATGTTATTGTTTTCACAGGTACTGTAAATCCAGGTAAAGGATATGACTTTTCTCAATTTGGAATTGATGAAATGCAGGAAGCGTTGAATATTGTTTATGAGAATCCTCTTGTTCATGATTCGGTATCTGGTGCGTTATTTTCACATTTCTTGGTCAGTTCAATAGCCAATGTCCTTTCCCAGGAATTTCTAAAGATTCCTTTAGCCGTGAATATGGATAACATTATTGTGAATAGGGAATTCAAACGAAAAGGGCTTATTCAAAATCAAGGTGTTTTGAATATTGCAAGATACAGAATTTTGAATGGTTGTGGTTTGGGTCATATAGCATTGTGTAATATTGCTGGAGAAAATTCTCCTGCATATACATATGAAATGAATTTAAATGAAGAACAGATGAATAAGCTTTCCCAAACAATTGTGGATATGTTCTATAAGATAACAGATTCTGTATTTTTAAAATCCACAGCATGTTAAATTTCTTTCAGTACATAAACAACATTCTTTTCAGTAAAAACAAAAATAATGTTGGGAAGGAACATTGTAGTGATAATTTGGGCAGCTTTATGCTCAATAGATGGATTAGTTTTTATGATAAAGAAGCATGTCAAATTGTTAATCAAATAACCAATAAACAACATTTAACTGAAGACTTTGATTTATTATCAAAAATATTATTTGTATTTTTGCCAAAAAAATCTTATAGAAAAATCAACTATCTAAGCAAAAGCAAAGACAAAGAGAAAAAGCAAAATCCTATTAAAATTTTGACAAAAAATATGGAAATGGGCACACGAGATGCTGAATTTATACTGAAAACAATAAATTCAAAAGATTTAGAAAATCTATTGCAAATTTATTCTGATTCATAATTACTACTGTGAATATAGATAAAATTCCAGTAAGCAAAAGCATAATTGATTTAAGTAGTCATTCCGGAAGTTCATTTGATAGTATTTTTACAGGATACAATCTTGAAAAAATATTGGATGATGTGATTTTAGCAGAATTTACAGATTTGGCTGGTGAAAAGGATGAAATTGTAAGAAATGGTATTATTGTAAAAACAAATGCCATGACAAATGCTTGGCGTTTGGCAAAAGTCATTCTTCTTGGTCCTAATTGTAAGCTTGTTAAAAAGAATGATATTATCATGTTCCCAAATAACATGGGCGTACAAATCAACAAGATTGATGTAATTAATCATGGGTTGGTTAAACATGGTATTTTCATAAACGAACAAAGAATTTTTGGTGTATGTCAACCCCGAAAAAATGAAAATAGCACTACAAGCTCTAAAAACAATTCTAGAAAACAACGTCGCTGAAATCCGATTTGCACGGAGACGGCCAAAAGCCGGTCATCCCGCAGAACGAAGAATGATTTGCAGCAACGATAAAAGGTTTCTGAATAGTCCAGCCGGAAGAATCACACTTAATTTCAGACCTATAAGCGTAAGCAAGCCTGTTCCATATTTTAACCGAACTGCAAAAAACATTTTAAATGTTTGGGATATCATCATGCAGGATTATCGGAATATTAGTATGGATGATTGTGATCTGATTCAAATTATTCCTTCTGACAAGTTTTGGGATTTCTTTGAGAAGAAGCTAGCAGTTCTTTCGGCGGGTGAAAAAATGAGGTATATGGATACATGAAACTTCCTGAAGATATCGAAAAAACTATTTTGGATTATCTTCAGAAAAAAGTTGTTTTTATTTCAGAGAACAAACAATATCGGGAGGGAAGACTGCTTCTTTTTTCGGTAAAAGACTTTTACCTAAACTTCACTATAACCTGTGACAGAAAAGAACGTAAGATTTTTGAAATACCTTATCCTTTTGAATTTCGTGTTAAAAAGAATCATTTGGAATTTGATTTTCATTTAAACAACCTTTCTAAAGGTATGCATAGCATTTCATCGGTTTTGAAAACACTACCGATTCCAAAGAAGAAAAAATATTATAATATAAATGTGGTTCTAAGTGCTTTATCTTAAAGTAAATACTTTAAGGTACACTTATGCTGCAACAATCGTATCACTTTGAAGTAAAAGACCTTATAGCATCCTTTATAGATGCTTTTGACGGCACAGTTATCAAAAGATTCAATCAAAATCGGGATGCTGAAAAAGAAGTCAAGGTTCGTTATCTTTATGCCCCAAAACAAAGGGTATTGTTTGATATTGTAACTCCTGGTCAAAATCTTACACTTCCTGTTGTATCCGTAACAATCACAGGTCTTAATCGGGATGAAAGCAGAGTTTTTAATAAAATTGCAGGTTTTTATGTTCCACAAGGTGATGCGGATAGTAAACGAAAAGAGAAAACAACTTTTTTCAGAACACCGGTTCCGATTGATATTGGAATCAATATGTCAATTCTTACAAGATATCAAAGCGATATGGATCAGATTTTGAGTAATTTTATTCCTTTTAATAATCCTTATATCATTCTTTCTTGGCAGATACCATCTTCATATGAATTGGGTGTTATTCAGGAAATAAGAAGCGAAGTATTGTGGAGTGGTAATGTTAATCTTCAATATCCTGTAGATCAAGACCCCACAGCAAAAGCATTGATTGTGGCGGACACAAGCTTCACAATAAAAGGTTGGATCTTTCCACAAGAAACAGATCCAGTCAAAAATATATTTTACATCAATACGTATATTACAGCTTCTTCCTCCAAAGCATTGCTTGAATATGATAATTATTATGCTTTAAAGTCCGAGGCATATACATTAAATTCACCTCAAAGTGCATTCTATAACACTGATGTAATCAGTCTAAGTGCAAATCCGAAATTTGTTGGACCAGTAAGTGTAACAATTGATTAACATATGATTAAAAGATTTCATCCCGAATTAATTCAAGAACCTACAATTACAATAACTCAAGGTTCTAGTGCAGTTATTTTTACATTTCAAGGAGACATGTTTAATTACAAAACAGGAAATGGACTTTATCTTTCAGCAAATGTAACAAATCCTATACTTTCTAGTTATAATTTTTATTCAAATATAAAAAGTATTAGTGCAAAATTCCCGGCATTCAAAGGATACCCAATAACCAGTTATGAGGTTTTAAATAATAATATATTAAGATTCAGAATGCCTAGTGTTTATCTGGGGGATTGTAAAATTGATTTTGTTTTTGCAAATGATGCAGGTTATGCACTGGCTAGTCAAAGCAGCCGATTTACATATGTGCAAATGATATCTTCAGAGGAGAATATTTCTGTTTTAACCTATTTGTTTGATTATCTAACATATACTGGCAGTAATCTGGCCTACAATCCTTAGTTTATATAAATATTTGTAAAATAATATTTAGCATTGAAAATTTACCTGATTTTATAAATAAATAATATGGCTCAACCGGATTACTCATCCACAAATGATCGTGGATCAACAACTTTTGGTCGTGGGTTGCAAAAGTTTATAAGTGAACGTCTTCCATACAACAATTATTCTGTTGTTGATGTTTTGTCCCAACTAAATCCTAAGTTCTCTCTTTTTCAAGATACTGGAAGTCGTCGTACAGAAGCAATTGCCAAACATAGTATAAGCAGTAGCACAAGCGTAAATGAAACTAGCATTGGAGCAATTGCAAGTGATAACAGTTTATCAACCTATTTGTATGCAAATATACAATCAGATAAAGCAGCAAGAATCCGAGATTATAGAACGATGGCAGCTTTTTCAGAAGTTGCAGATGCATTGGATGAAATTTGTGATGAAGTTATAAATGTCGATGAAGAAGGAAGAATTGTAAAGCTGCGTTTTCATGATTCTGAATTGACAGATATTCAGAGAGAAGAAATTGAAAAGGAATTCCGTCGTTATATTAATCTTTTTGAATTAGAGCATAGGGGATGGGAATATTTCCGTCATTTGCTTGTGGATGCAGAAATTTATTTTGAGCATATCATTCATAGGGATTATCCCCAAGAAGGTATTCTTGGAGTTGTAAGTATTCCTCCAGAATTAATTGATCCTGTTTTTGGAAATGTACAGAATTTGCTTGTCAAAGGATATGTTCTCAGAAAGCCAATATTCGACAAAACAAATCCAACTAAGGTTGTGGATTATCAAATCGTTCCTTTGGATAAGAATCAGGTAACTTATATTAATAGCGGAATATGGAATGAAAACAAAACAGTTCGTCTTCCTTTTCTTGAAAATGCACGTCGAGCTTATCGCCAGCTTTCATTGATTGAAGATAGTATTGTAATTTATCGTTTGGTTCGTGCTCCAGAAAAGCTTGTTTTCAATGTGGATGTTGGAAACATGAGTCCGGCCAAAGCAGAAGGATACATGCGTCGTCTCATGCAACAGTATTGGAATCGAAAAACGTTTGATTCCAGTCAAGATGCAACAGTACAGAAATTCAATCCACAAAGCATGTTGGATAGTTTTTGGTTTGCCAAGCGCACTGGTCAAGAAGGAACAAATGTAACACAACTACAAGGTGGTCAGAATCTGGGTGAATTGAATGATTTAATGTACTTCATGAAAAAGTTGTACAGAAGTTTGAAAGTTCCTTCTTCTCGTTTGAATCCAGAAGACACATACAAGGATGGAACAGAAATTCTTCGGGAGGAACTTAAATTTTCCAAATTTATCATTCGTCAACAGCTTCGTTTTGCTGATGGTCTTAAGAATGGATTTATCACAAATCTTAAACTAAAAAGAATGTGGAGTGAGTATGGTTTGAAAGAGAATCATATCGATCTTACTTTCAATGTTCCCTCTAATTTTTATGAAATGCGCGAATTGCAAAAAATGCAGATGCGTACAGAAGGATTCAATAATATCACTAATAATGACAGTATTAGCAAGATTTACATGCAAAAGAAGATTTTGGGATGGACTGACCGTATGGTTCTTGCCAATCGTGAATTCCTTCGTAAAGATGCTGAACTCAAGTGGGAGATTGATCAAATCTCAGGAGCAGGTCCAGATTGGCGTAAACAGTTTGAAAGTGGTGAAAAGCAGCCAAAAGCAGGTGGAGGAGCGGAAACCCCTCCTGAATTTGGCCCAACACCAGGAGGACCCACACCAGCCCCTGAAGCCCCTGAAGCCGGTGGGGAAGCTCCTCCAGAAGCACCTGAAGCTCCAGAAACACCTGAAACAACAGGTGGAGAAACACCAACCCCTGCATAAATAATATTATGTCAATTGTAAGCAAAGATGCACTATACGATTCGTTTTCAGCAGGTCATACACCTTCTTCTAATGATTTTAAAAATTTAATTGATAGCACATATGGTTTTCCGACAAGTGCTTCTAATTACACAACTGGTCTAACTATTAGCCAAGGTTCTACCGGATTGCCTGTTTTGATTAATGGTGCAACATATTATATTCCTTTATTCAATACTACCCAAACATCACCTGCTACTGCCGATCAAAGTGCTTATACGAGCACTGTAAGAATTACATATCCTAATGCTGTTTTGGCAGAAACATTTGGAAGTAGATGTGCCACATTTATTCAAACTCTTTGTGGTTATACTCCAGATGATGTTGTCACAGCTGCTTGTATATGTTCTGATGATAAAAATGCACCTATTTTCCCGAATAATACATTTGGTCAATATCCCGAATCTCTACAACAATTTAGCGGTCCTTTCTTTGCAGGAGGAATAGGTGGTTATCCTTTCCCCGGAATTGTTGGTCTTTTTGCATGGATGAGTCATGTCACAGAAACCGGTGCATTGTTCATATATGTTCATCCTCATATAGGAATCACCAAGAGCGGTCAAGTTGGTTTCATGAAGCGCCGAGGTCAGGGTGGAAATCTGAGTCAAACATGCGGAGCTGTCAATGCAGCCCAAGCCAGAATCGTTGGTCCTTTGAGTGCAACCGCACCAACATTCCCTAGTGCAGAATTTACTATTAATGATTTTCAACAATATACACTTGTTAATACATTATATTCAAACCGAACCACAAGAAATGCATTGACCGCAGTGTCTCCTGCTCAAGGCGGAACATATGCTCAAAGAATGAAGATAGCCACTGATGCAATTCTTACTGCTGCACTTAGTGCCGTAGAAACCATATTGCCAATTTCATATAATGCATTTTTCCAAGGAGAAAATAGCAAAGACGTTTTTGTACACGCCGGTACATTTATTAATGTGGATGATGGTTATAATGCTTATGTTGATACAATAGCATTTAAAAAATATAACCCAGTAACTCAAACATTTACAACTCTGACTAACTCATTTACTGCTGGTTTTTAATTATAAGTTTATGGATATTGTAAAGGAATATCATATTATCAATCAGTTTTTTTTGATGGAACAACCTTGTCCAAGTGAAATTCAGAATTGCCAATCGTTAAGAAACAATTATATCACGGCCAATGCCAATTTGAAAAAGCAAGGTGGATGTTATCCTTGCATGCATAATAATTTAAGAACCAACACCATTCAAGCAATCAAAAAAAATCTTGTTTTGGAAAATGCTACTTGAATCAATTTTTCTTGCGGGTTTGATTGTTGAAACCCTTTTGGTTATATGGTTTAAAAGTCCTATTCAGGAACATTTTCAAATTTTCACAAAGATTCCTTTACAGGATTATCTTTCATTAAAATATCCGTTGCTGGCAAAACTAAACGGTTGCCATATATGCATTAGTTTTTGGTTGAGTTTGTTTATTGCCGGATTTCTTTTTGATCTGGGATGGTTGTTTTTGTGCATCCCTGGAACTCTTTACCTTATCAACCATAAAGTTTTCTGAGACGTTTATAAATTTTAACGTAACGTTTTTCGTATTTTCTGGCATCAATTTCAATCTTGCTGTTGTAATACTCTTTTGTTATTTCATTCATGTCTTTTAAGCTATATTCATTCATATCCATTTGGTAAATTATGTGTTGTTGGAAATGCCTTAATTCATGCAGTAGATCTCGTAAAAAATTACGTCGTTTTTTATTAAAGTGGCAGTCATCAATTGAATATGTTTGAATGCGTATCAAACAATGCACATAACATGAATTCTTCAGGTTGCCATGAGTATCGAAAAATAATCGTTTAGAACGTATTTTTTTCTTTATACCTTTGAAAAGGTTTAATATCTCTTTTCTTAAAAAACCATCATCAATCTTAAGTTCGCTTAGTAACCTGTTGAACCTACGAGTAAAACAAAGTTTTAAACTCATTTTATATAATATTTATATTACTAAATAATAAGGATGAAGCTTGCACAGGACTATAAAAATATTGCATCATTGTATACAGGAAATAGGCATATTCAAGAGAATTTTGCAAAAATAGATGCTTATTTAAGCCTATTTTGTGAAAAAAGACCCGTTCTTTTCCTTAAGCAAGTACATGGCAATCGGTACGTTTATGAATGGAAAAGCAACAGCATGTTTTTGAATGGCTTTTCTCCTTGTTTAATAATTGAAGCAATAGCAGATAAGAACATGGGACGAAGCATTAATTTACAAAATAAAAATATTTTGCAAACAAATGTATACGGCAATTTTATTCTGACCGAAAATAATATATTAAATAAAAAAACTGGTATTGAGCATCTGGGTAGTTTCTAATGAGACAAACATTGTTGCAGCTTGAACCGCCAATATGGGTTCAAGCCAAAGAACATGGTGAAGGTCGTGCAATAGTATTGATTGATTATGGTCTAGACCATTCTCCTATGTTTATTGTTCAGCTAAATGACGGAAGATTTCGTTGCTTTAATATTGAAGATTGTGTTGGCTGTGAGAATTTTACATTACATATTAAGCGTCCTTCCCAGCTTTAAAAATCCAAACGGGCTTGTAAATAAGTTTATGAACGAAAAGTATACTGTAAAGATCATTAACAATGAAAAGAAACAGATTCATACTCAAGATGTGAGTGCTTTGGATGCTCATGAAGCCCACAAAAGTATTTTTGAAAAAATAAATTGTTATACGGATGAAATCCTGGAAATAACAGACCAAGAAGGAAATAGTGTATATAATTTGAAAAATGGTTTTATTAATTAAAGCCATTTTTACTAAATATTTGCATGGCATATTTACCAGCAAATGTAGTCAGATATTACCAAACGTTTGAAGAAGGAAAGTTTAAAGAGCTAGGAAGTAGCACTGCTTTTCCTCCTGTAACATCTTACAAGCAAAATATATTAAATTCGTCACTAAACCCCAGCGTTTGTGCCAATCCTGCATTTATAGACATTCAGCCATATGTTTATAACCGATATGCCGTTGTAACAACTCCAGCAGGATTCACAAAAGCTATTCCCATCACTGTAAACACTGTTCTAGATCCGGTTTCAGCAGGAGCCAACGTTTTTGTTGGAGCCAGCAAAGCTTATGATTTTTATATAGGAGGACAATGGATAAGTTTCGGAACAGTTCCTGTTGGTATTCTTCCCATCAATGCAAATGGTGCAAGAGTAACAGCAGGTGGAGCTGCTCCTTCTTCTGGTGATATTACATTCCTTTCGTGAAGCAGAATTGGTTCAAGCCTTCGCTTCTTGGAAGCATATTCATTCTTGCAGGTAGTGCTGCATTCTTTTCTGTTTATGGAATGGCACATCTTTTCAAAAGTCAGTTCATAAGCATTATTATTTTGGGATTAGGTCTTGAAGCAGCTAAGTTTACAGCAACTGTAGGACTTCATAATCTTTGGGGAAAACTTAACAAATTCTTAAAAATATATTTGTTTGCAGGAGTGGTTGCTCTTTCAATTATCACAAGTCTTGGAATTTATGGGTTTCTTAGTTCAGCTTATACTGTCAGTAAAGCAGAATACAGTATTGATGAAGGAAAAATAATAAATCTGGAAAGTATAAAAAGCAAGAAAAAGGAAATGCTTGTTCAATATGATGATCGTCTTAAAAAATTAAATGATAGCAAAAAAGAACAAGAACTGCGTTTGAATGATGCTGTAAAAAGCACCACAATGGTAGAAGGAAAAGATCGGGATGGTGAAAAGATTGTTTATAACGATAAAAAAGCCCAACAAACAAAAGACAAAATGATCCAAATTTCATCAGATGCAATTCAAAATGCAAATACTGAATATTCAAATTTGATGCAACAATATGATATTATTCAAAAAGAGATATTGGATTTGGAAAATCAGATATTAAACAGTCGTCAAACTCAAGCCAAAAAGAGTGATATTTTGACATTCAAGTTTATTGCAGATGGATTGGGATTGGATTTGGACCGAACAGTGCGTTATTTTATTTTGGTATTAATCTTTGTTTTTGATCCTATGGCATTGTCATTGGTTCTTTTATATCAATATTTGGAAAAAACTAAGCTAAATATTGTTGAAACCTTTGTTGAACCTAAAATTATTGAAAAACACCATATTGTTGAAAAACCCAAGATTATAGAAAAAGAAAAGGTGATATACAAGGAACAACAACAAAGAGGAATGGGAATGTAACATGGCCAACGATACTTTCGCAACATTTCAGCAAATAAGTGGTCTGGGAGCTACAGATTTCCTTGTTGGTTATAGAAATATAAGTGAAACAAGGATAGGTTATAATGACTTAACCACCACTTTGGCATCAGGATTAACCAGTTTTTCGGCAGGAACATACACCACAGTTAATGCAAATAGTGCAAGCTGGCAGGGCGGAAACAGTGCTTATACAAGTCTTAATGCAAATAGTTCCAAATATGAGTCAGCATATACTAACTTAAACAGCAATAGTGCTTTATACGGATTTATATCCGCAGTCTTATTCAGCTAAATATATAAATAATATAAGAAATGAAATCTGTTTTAACAACAAATCCGGTTTTTACACCCAGCACAAAAACACTTAGTTTCTCTGCTGTTCCTAATTTTACAAATAATAGGTTGATGGTTGTTGTAGATCAAACAACAAACAATATTCTTTATGCAGAAAGCATATCGGGATTGGGTGGTACGTGGGATGCGAATGGAAAAACTTTAACACTTCAATTGGATACAACAACAGGAGGTTATAATTCTGCGGATCAACTTCAAGTAATTTACGATACACCTACCATGGCAATTGTTCCTCAAGAGGAATATTTTGATCCAGTCAACAAAAGCAGAGTTAGCCAACCACAATCTTTGATTGATACCGATTTTGAATATGGGTTACAAAGCACCAAATGGGAATTTGTTCAACTTCTGAATAATAAACCAACAGTTTTTTATGATTCAACAACTCCGTTTATTATACCAAACAATACTTGGTCACTTTCCGCAAACGGTTCAAGGTCTGTATCGTTAACAGGTCAACCCGTTTTTGGTGGTTTTTTTGATAGAAGCATTCCTACAGGAGGAGTATCATACGGAACAAATAATTATCCTGTTGTAATTTATGTTCAGGATGCCACAGATTATAATGCAAACGGTTTTTATCTATCTGAATATTATACGGTAGGACCTGGATATACATCGGCATACAAATATACAGTTAAAAATTCAATAGCACCTGGAACGATTTATGATTACACAAAAACTTTAACATTCCCTTGTAGTTTTTATTCTGGCGCTTCTATTCCGGTGAATACTGGAAATAGCACAGCTTTTATTTTTAATGCAGGTGCAGCACCGGCAGATCCTCGTATAATCACTTGTACTACAGTTTCAGCACATAATTTGTATGTTGGCGATTTAATTTTCGTTTCAAATGTTTATTGCTCAACTTCACCTGGACCATCTGGTTCTCACGTTGTATTAACAACACCAAATACCAGATCATTCACATTTAGTGCAAATGATACGCCTACAGTTGCAATAGGAACAGGCACCGCAGTTACAACTTCACCAGCAAATTGCGTGTATCCTCGTCCTGCAGGGTTTTCTCTTCATCGTGCATATGATGGAGGAATACAATTTTCAAATGGAGCTTATACACCGAATGCACAACACATTCGTCAAACCCGTAGATATTTCCGTTATCAATCCGGAAAAGGAATTCAATTCAGCACAGGAACCCTTTTAAAGCCCAATTTCAATTTAGATCAAGTCACATATTCAGGTGGGGTGGTAACTGTGAATACAAAAAATCTTCACGGAATGGTTCCAGGATCTCAAATTTATCTTTCTGGTGCTGCTCAATCCGATTATAACGGAATATTCACAGTTGCTTCGGTTCCGAATGATCTTTCATTTACATATACTATTGCTGGAACACCAACTTCTCCTGCTTCAGCATCCGGAAATAATTTTATAATTGCAGGAGCAAATTCTTGGTATAATGGAACTGTTCGTGTTGGAATGTTTGATAATCAAAACGGTGCATTTTTTGAATTTGACGGACAAAATCTTTATGTTGTTCGTAGAAACAGTACATATCAAATTCAAGGAAATGTAAGCGTATTAAGCGGACAAAATATTGTTACCGGAACAAATACAAGATTTGCTGATCAATTGAAGTTCGGAGATTTTATTGTAATAAAAGGAAGCAGCTATCGCGTAACAAGTATTGTAAGTCAAACGCAATTATTGATTAGTCCTGAATACAGAGGTCCTTCAATTGTATCTCCATCGTTTGCGGTTGTTAGTAAAACTATAGATACTAAAGTTCCTCAAAGTGCTTGGAACATTGATAAATTTAACGGAACAGGTCCAAGTGGTTATACTGTTGACTTATCAAAAATGCAGATGCTTTATATTGACTACTCATGGTATGGAGCAGGATTCATAAGATGGGGAATGAGATCTGCAAATGGAAATGTCAGTTATTGCCATAAAATGGTTAATAACAATGTTAATACCGAGGCATATTTCCGTTCTGGAAATTTACCGGCCCGATATGAAGTAAATTCTTTCCTTAATTCAACATCATTGGCTTCTACACTTGCCAGTTCTGAAACAACCACAATGAATGTTGCCGATGCTAGCAATTTCCCATCAACAGGATTATTGCGTGTAACAGATGCTACAACATTCCCAAGTGGATCCGCTGCAATTGAATATATTGCATACACAGGAAAAACGGCCACAACATTCACAGGACTAACCAGAGCACAAGCTGGAGGAACTGTAGCAACCACATTCACATATTCACCAACAGCTCCTGTTGTAATAGAACTTGCAGCTCTTAACAATACAACCCCTGCAATTTCAGGAACACCCGCAGCTGTAATCAGTCATTGGGGAAGCAGTGTTATCATGGATGGAAGATTTGATAATGATTTGTCTTATTCATTTAATGCAGGAAATACTGCTCCAACAACTATAGTTCCTGGAATAAGAAATGCTATTATGAGTTTGCGTCTTGCCCCTAGCGTTGACAGTGGAAGAACTGGTGCATTGGGAGTTAAAGAAGTGATCAACAGAATGCAATTGAAACTTCAATCCATGGATATTAGTTTGCCTGTCTTTAATAATGTATCCAATAATCCAATTGCCCGTGTTGAACTTAATTTGAATGGAAAACTGTTAACTCCTGCAGGACCTGTCAATTATCCTTGGCAGTCCATTGGAGGATCAAGCCTTGCACAAATCAGTTATTATACAGGAACTGCTGCTGTTTCAGTAGTCGGTGGTGAATCAATTTATGGATTTTTTGCAGCAGGTGCCAGACAGGTTGAGGATCTTACAGTTGTAAGAGATTTGGGTAACAGTATTTTGGGAGGTGGAATAAGCAATTTTGTTTCATCCTCTGCACAAGACGTATATCCAGACGGTCCTGACGTGTTACACGTATTAGTAACACCACTTTCCAGTGGTCTTAATCCTTCTTTAACAATCCCTGTACAATCCCGGTTATCTTGGACTGAAGCTCAAGCATAAAGTTTTTAAATTGAACCAATTGGTAAAATTAGACATTATTTCCAAACTATCCAACGGGATAGTACATGCAGATTTGTATATTGAAGGAAACAATGTGGGCAGATTGTTTTTAAACAAGGAAGAAAAACAAATTCTAGAAAAAACTTTTGGTATAGGGGAAAAATTTTTGGAAGACTTGGAATAATTTATATATAAACCATTATCCCTGCTGATTCAGTTTCCTCGAAATAAACACTCTGATTGCCATATTTGCTGAACATCTTTTGAAATTTTTCAATAAATGCATGTTCACATACCAATAGAACGGTATCATTCTCATCATCATACCCAACATATAGTGCATCAGAAAGATGCTTGTTGTTTTCTGTCAGTATTTTTGCTACCGATTCCATAATAGTATTTAGATAACTTTTGGCGGTGTTTGTTGAAAATATATTTTATATGTTATAATTCAGCATGCGTTTAAGTTGGGATAAATATGCTCTGAATCTTGCAATCGAAGCAAGCAAAAGAAGTGAGGATCCTCACAAAAAAGTAGGAGCATGTGCTCTTTCTTTCGACAATCGTGTTCTGGGTGTGGCTTATAATGGTCTTGCATCCGGAAAAAATGTGGATGAAAATTTTTGGAATGATCGAGATGAACGAAGAAAATACATGATACATGCCGAAACAAATCTTCTTAGTCTTTTTGAACGGGGTGAATGCCGATTAATAGCCAGCACACTTTTACCCTGCAATTATTGTGCCCGTATGATATGTGCGTGGGGTGTTCCAGAAGTGATATATGGTGAGGATTATATAACAGATCCAGAAGGTTTGGAGATATTTGATTTTTACGGCGTGAAAGTCCGTAAAATTATTTGATCTTGTTTTGTAAACAAACAACTGCCATCAATGCTCGTATGGCAGCACCTTTGGCATGATCAAGGGCGGTTTCGTTGCTGCAGTCTTTGTCCAAATTCTCTACCAGCATCAACGAGTTTGTTGCATGCCTGATGGAGCGTGTCAGGTGCCATTTGTATCCCTCTGCATACCACTCCCCAGAATAATGCTTTTCTGAATCCAGGCATGCGGTCATTACATGCTTTACCAAGGAGTAAGCGAGTTTTGAGACTTGTTCTGTTGAAGGTGCCGATTTTGCAACCTTTAAATTTTTTGATGTTTTTGGTATACGATGTGCCATGTGCCATTGAATTTAAATTATCTTATGTTATAAACGATGGATGTCAATTTCTTGTCCAATTATTTTTGATGCAGAGAAACATTCATATACAAGAATATCAGATGGTCAGTTGTTTAAAAGTGTAACAACTTTTATTGGAGAATTTAAACCAAAAACTGATTTTGAGAAAATAGCAGAACGCATAGCTTTGCGACGAGGAGTTGTAAAACAGGAAGTTTTGAATGAATGGGAAGAAATTAAAAACAAAGGAACAAGTTTCGGCACCCGTATTCATAACAACATCCAAAATCATTTGGAAGGAAAAGAATGTGATGACAGCCTGAAACCTTTTGTGAAAAAAATGAACCTGGATCATCGTCTTCAGGATAAAAAAGTATTGAGTGAAACCATGATTTATGATATGGATCATCATATTGCAGGAACAGCAGATCTTATTGCAGAATATATCGATAATAATTTCTTTGAAGTGATTGATTATAAAACAAACAAAAAGTTTTCATATTCAACAAGTCAGTGGGAAAGCAGTCATTTCATGGATCCTATTAGCCATTTGCCTTGCAACGAATATTTCACATATGCTCTTCAGTTGAGTTTATATGCTCATATATTTTCCAAAATGACCGGAAAGAAACCCAGTCGTTTAACAGTGTATTGGCTCAAAAGAAAAAATATAAAAAATTATGAAAGCTTTGAAGGAATTTGGAAAAAAATAGGCATGCCATTTCTTGAAGATGAGGTCATTTCTTTGCTAAATACTATTGATGGCAAAGAGATTCAAAATTAAAAAAATATTCTTAAGGGGTTTTCTTTACATAAGCATAGCATCTCTGACAGCCCTTATGTCAGATCTGAGCGGTTTTAAGCAATTTAATGAAATAAGCCCGGTAATATATGCACAAATAATTATAAACTTTTTTTTACAAGGATTTATAGCATGGCGGGCATTTATTGATCAAACCATCAGTGATGTTAAAAGAGATGAAGAACCTAAAGTTGATTTGCCTAAAATAAGCGATAAGTAACAATATGCCCACAAACATAGTAACAGCAGTGCTTACGGCCATAACCCAAGTATTCAGTGCAATCAATAATTTGTTTAATGCTAAAAACACTCCAGAAATGAAGGATCGGCAGGAAAAACAAAAAGAAGTGGATTACACAAGCAAAACAGAAAAAGCCATAAAGGAAAAGGATGTTAAAGAAATTCGCAATCTTCTCTCTGAGTAGTCTTTTGATTGCAGGGTGTAGCACTGTGACACCTGACAAGATCAAAGATGAAGTGGCCAGTTATGATGCCAGTACACCCACAGGTTATGATGTGCAAAACAGCGGTTTTATCGGATTTACTGATGATGGTAAAGGAATATTAACCGCCTTTGGTGTTTTGCGATACAATACTCTTGTCAAAGCATATCACGTTAAATTCAAGAGTTATAAAGGTGTAGAATTGAAAGAAAATGATGGTGTCACAGAATTTAGTGATAAAAAAGGAAACAAGCTGTATATCATGGATCCTCAATACTTGGTGTATTATGCAATTCTTAACAGTTGGCGTAAAGAAGGCAAACCTGCCGATAGCATTGTTGATAAGGTAATTGATAAGGTTAATTGACCTTATTTTAGTTTAAAAAGATTAAATAATATTAATGAAAAGCTTTAAGGATTTATTTACAAAATATTTAACAGAGCAACCTGCTCCGGCAGCACCTCCTACTGAAAAGCCGGATGTGAAGCCTGATACTGAAAAGCCCAGCACTGAACCCAAATCTCCGCCTCGTCGCAACCCTCTTGAACCGCGTCCTGGTTTTCAACCTCGTCCAAAAGGTCTTGTTCCAAAAGGAAGCGAAGAAGAGGAAGAAGCTGAAGAAAAGAAACGCAATCCTGACGTTAATCTGTTTTTCAAATATCGCAAAAACCTATCCTGATAATGAAAAACTTCCGGGAAGCAATTGAAACAGGTGAACAACCTGATCTGATCGATCCAGAGAAACGCAAACAGCTTGAAGCTGGAACCGAAGAGATTCTGGGTGTGCTTCCGGAAAAAGCACAGGATTATTATGAATTGATTGTTTCAGATGCTTATCAGAAATTGCTAGAGAGAATACAGCATTATACCAAAGCTCCGGTAACACAACAAAATTTTCCTCAATTGGTATCCAAGGTTTTTGCCGCTTTCAATAAAATCAGCGAAGTGGAAAGTGCAAACAAAGCCAAGTTGGAAAAGATGGCTGTTCAAGTTGTGCTGGATCTTCCTGAATTTGAATTTGTTAAAAAGCTGGTGGATTCTAACCGTCTCAAGATTGTTGCCAAACTGGGAACACCTGATCTCAAAAATGCAGTCACCCAATCTGAACAAGAAGCCCAAGACAAACTGCTTCCAGATGTGGAAGGACTTTCTGATTTGGAAGAACTGAATCAAATTGTGGCAGAAAATCTTTTTGATGATACTGAAACCAAATTGCGCCGCCGTTTGGCCAACACACTCATGCAGGGAAATGCTGTCAGCAAACTTTATCTTTTTAATCTTGTTAAAAATCAATTGGACGAAATGGATAAAAGTTTAATTTACAATTATGGATTGATAACAACTGTTGCTCAATTGTTTTATTTTGTTGCACCTCCAATTGAAAATTTCAGCTTGCCCATGATTGAAGCTGCTGCCCAAGGAAGTGAAGAAGTTGTTCCAGAAGGTGACATTTATACAATCAAAGCATTAGCCAAAACATTTCCTTATTTGGTTCATGAGATTGTTAAAGGAATTTATGAATATTTGGCAATTGATCCGGACAAGAGTGTTCCAGAAGCTGCAGTGGAACGTAAACTCAAGAAGGATGTGATTGAACAGGAAGTTACAGATACGATTGCTGGACCTGAACTTTGGAACAAAATATTTGAATTGGTAGGCACTGAAGATCAAAAGTATATTCCTTTTGTGTATCAAAGCGTTCTTGCCCTTCCTATTGAAGATATCAAAAAGGTATTCAAAGGAGATAAAGAAGGAGAACGTATTGTTCAGGGATTAATTCTTAAATCCAAAAAAACAGCTTCTGATGCGGAACAAGACTAAATATATTATAAGAAATGAACAACGACAGCAAACTTATTTTTGAAGCTTATATCAGCAAAAAGCTGGCAGTATCGGATTTTGAAAAGAATCTGAACGTTAATTTTGCTAAAATCCCAGTTGGTCTTCAAAAGTTTTATCGCAGTTTTTCAAAATATCTTCCAGATGAAATTCCTGGAGCAGAATCTTTGGGTGATATTGTTCGCTCCCTTCAGAATTATAGGGAAGATTCTCAAACCAAACAACTCCCAGATGTTCCTGCCGGAAAGCAAGAAAAAGCCATATTGGATGATCTTGTAGCTTTTGGTATATTAACCAAAAAAGGTGAAGCCGCCCCTGAAACTGAAGAACCCAAGGAAGTAGAAACTCTAGACAGCGATGAAGATACTGGTGAAGATGAGATTGATGTGTCCAAAGAGCTGGGTTATAATCCTGGCGAAATTCAGTAATTAATAATTTAATTTATATTAATAAAAGCTTTGTCTTTCATTTTAAATTCAAAATCGATATCAATATCATCCAAGCCGTAAGTATCAGGCAATTGTTTCACATAATCAGCATGAGCCCGTGGATTTTTACCTTCCCTGCTTTCACTATAATGAAATAAGGGACGATAGCCTCTCCAACTGTCTCTACACAAACTAAATGCATCTTTTTCAATCATGTCATCCGGATGACATTTGTGATGCAGATAATCAAACGTAATAGGTATCAAAGATATTGGATAAAGATGACGGGTAAGTTTGCGTACACTCCAGCATTTGCCTTTATCATCATTTTCCACAACCAATCGTTTACGAGCATCCTCTGTTAATGATCCTAGATTATCCACAAACCGTCTGGCAATATCATCAAAGTTGCCTCTACTGTTGTTGATGTGAATGTTGATGGGGCTGTTGTAATCCAAAGGACATCCCAATTGAGTAAGAAACCAACCAGTAAAGTTCAGTTCATTAATGGTGCGATTCAATGCATCTTTGTTCTCGGTGGCCAACACATTAAATTCACTGGGATGGGATGATAAGCGAACAGGATGCTCTTTTAGATAATCCCGAATAAGCAGAATGGTATCAGATATTTCCATATAATTAGGCAAATCTTCCAATCGTATTTTGGCTTTGTCATATGTGATAAGCGGAAACAAATCACTGCTCAGACGATAAGTGTAATTGTTTTGATAACAGAATTTGATGGCTTCACCTGTCACCATCATATTGTTAAGAATGCGATTACCCAGATCTTGCAAACCATCTTTGCGTTTCATGCTGCTAAACTTTTTATAAGTCATGGTTTTGAACTTTTTAGGTTCAACCATATCCTGCAAGCTAAGAACAATGCAACAAATGCCTCGACGCATTCTTTTGTTATACAGACAATGAATGTTGTGTCAATTAAATTCCAATACCCCTGCGGTGCAACAATTCTATTTGAGGTTTAAAGTTGGCAATTCGTATTTTTTCATAGTCATCTTTGGGTTTGGGCTTTTCTTTCTTATTCCTTAATTCTTGTATAAATTTATTCATTTCATGTTTTGTGTCAAAAACATACCGCCTGCCTTTGTCATCGTGATAGACATAACCAATACCCATAATGAAATCTGCTTTATTTTTAATCATTTTATTTTTATAACAATTGATACAAATTTTTCAGCAATTTCTTCAATTTTTAGCAATAAACCCCATAACCATGCTTGTACCATTTTATTATTTATAAAAATGTTGCTTATGTAAACCATATTGCTATAAAAGAAGCATGACCGAAGAAAAGAAATATACAATTTCCATCATTAATGGATCTCTTGGAGGTCGTACCGGAAACACTCATAATCTCATAAAGAAATTACGTAAAACTATTAATAAAATCGATCCAGAAATAAAAGTACGGCTCATTCATCTTACACCCAGTTTTAATTGGCCCCTTGTGAGAAAATATATAAGAACCAGCGATGCTTTTGTTTTTTGCACAGGAACATATTGGCAAAGCTGGGGAAGCCCCATGCAACATCTTTTTGAAAAAATGACAGAACTTGAAGGAAAGAAACATCTTTTGGGTAAACCTGTTGGAGCAATTTCAACTATGCATTCAGTTGGAGGGCAGGAAGTTGTTAGTCGAATGCAAGGTGTTCTTTGCAGTTTGGGTTGTGTAATTCCTCCTTTCTGTGGTTTTGCATACAGTTATGCAGATCATGTGGCTCATCGTAGCCGATATCATGGGAAAAAATTGATGGATGATGTATGGCATTTGGAAGATATTTGTGCATTAATTAATAATGTTATTGAAAGTATGAAAGGAACGAATAAATGGAAAGTATGGGATTTCCTCGATACACAAACTTTTGATCCAACAAGTATATGGCTAAAATGACATTTATTGTAACAGGAGGAGCAGGATTCATTGGCCGACATTTGGTCAAGAATCTACGCAATCGTTATCCTGATTCTCATATCATTGTTTTGGACAAGCTGGGAATAGGTTCTGATAAAAAGAGCATCAGACCTTATGATGTTGAATTGATTGAACTTGATTTGGCAGATCGGAAATGGCTAGGTGTGTTTTGCAGTACTGTGACTGAACCAGTGGATTGCGTGTTTCATCTGGCAGCAGAAAGTCATGTGGACAGAAGCATCACTTCTCCAAACAGTTTTGTTGATTCAAATGTTACTGGAACATTCAACATTCTTTTTGGTCTTCAGAATAGATATAAGAAATTTGTGCATGTCAGCACCGATGAAGTTTATGGTTCTTTGAACCTGCATTCAGAACCAAGCATTGAAACTGACAATCTGCATCCCAGCAGCATTTATAGCAGCACCAAAGCAAGCTCGGATCTTATTGTTTTGGCATCTTATCATACCCATAAATTTCCTGTACTTGTCACAAGATGTTGCAACAATTATGGCCCCGGTCAAAATGCTGAAAAGTTTATTCCGGTCATAGTAAACAGTGCATATAATGATAAAAATATTCCTGTTTATGGAAATGGTCAAAATATGCGGGAATGGTTGTATGTGGATGATCATGCCAATGCCATCATTGATCTGAGTGAAAAGGGTGAAAATGGAGAAATATATAATATTGGTTCTGCTTACCGAATAGACAACATATCATTGGTTAAGAATATTTTAAATATATTAAACAAACCAGAAAGTCTTATCAGTTTTGTGGAGGATCGGCTCGGTCATGATATTTGTTATAAACTGAATAGTGCAAAAACACGAAGCATTGTTAATTTACCAAAATATGATGAGGAAAGATTTTTACAATATTTGAAACAAACAGTTGAAAGTTATATTTTACCTTTAAATAAAGAAAAAGGAGAAATACCATGGGAATGTTCGACACCATCAAAGTAGAAACAAAGCTACCCACCAATAAGTTTATTCAGAAATTTCTTGGAAAGGATTTTGATTTGTCATCACTGGAATATCAAACCAAAGATTTGCAGAATGCACTGCTTACTTATACCATCAAAAAGAACGGAGATTTGTTTGTGGAAACTATTGAATACAGGGAAAGCACACCGGAAGAACAAAAGCAGGATATTAAAAAATACGGAAAACAATGGGGATCAAGTCGTTTCAAAATAAAAAGCAGAACGTGGCAAAAAACAGATCATACTGGCGAAATATCATTTCTTGCTTATGAAAAATTAAAACAGGATGGTCGTTATTATAGCATTGATTATAAATCAAATGTAATCAAAGGAAAAGTTAAAAATATAAAATTAATAAATGCTGAACGAGAAGATGATAAGACTTACTCTGAAAGATTAATGGTGGAACATAAGTGGGCAGAAGAAATGCGACTTCATAGTGAAAAGGTAAGCAAACTATCTTATAAAATCTTGAATAATGTTTATAACAAGCCTGTAAAAATGGCTTTAAGATTGGCCCATAAATATAGCCAAAAAATTCCCAGTTTGTTGTTTAAACTGGAACAAAAGATTTTATATTAATAAAGTTGTTCAAACTTGCCATTGTTACCGGAATAAAATATCCGGTTAATTCCAAGTTGTTTTAGCATGTCCTGACAACCTACACAGGGCTTTGCAAGTGCCAATTGATCGTTCCGGTCTATTCTTGTGTTTACAATATCCAAGTCATTCAGATCTTGTCTACCTAGTTTGATTACAGCTGCCAATTCACTATGGATTCCTATGATGTTATTGATTGGTTGATTGCGTTTGTTGCGATAACCAAATTGAAGATTACGAGGATGAGTTTTATTTGGATGATTTATTCCAATACTCATGATTTTATCCCGATATAAGATGAATGATGCATGCCTGCAACGATAATCGCCATGAGTAGGTAAAAGAGCATAACTGAGTTCCACTATTTTTTTCAAATTCACAAATCCACTTTAACAATATATCCTTGACATTCAATATTTTATTTTAAATCTTAAGGTGAATCTAAAGAAAGAAAAGATTCTGGAACGAATTACCAAGCTTGAAAAAGAAGTGGAAGAGCTGAAAGATGTTGTTAAACTTTTATATTATATTAGTCAACCCAATAAATTTACAAAAATAGACTGCAAAGGTATAATTTTGAAGAAAAAGTGAATAAATATCTATATAAGCAGTCAAAGTAGCGGGAAAGGGATAGCAAGCGGAATTTCAGAAATGATTAAAAACTCTGATTTATATAAAAGATTCTCAGAAGAAAGGGAAGAGATTTTAAAAAATAAATGGTATATGAGTGAACGGGAAGGAAGGGATGTGGGGTTTGAACGAGCTCTTTTGGATTGGGTTTGTAATCATAGGACTAAGTGGATAGATAGATTGACAAAATAATAGTTCTGGTATCCTGTAAGGATGAAGTTTTAACATTTAAAATATAAATAATTAGTATGAACTTTAATGAACTATTAACATTTATAGCAGAAGATGGCGAATTGGTTACTACTCAATTTGAAAGATTGGTTGGGAGTGATAATATGCCTGAATTTATCAGTTTCAATTATCTTACAAAAGCAGGGGAACATGCAAAATACACCGTCAACATTGGAATGGAATATCAAAG